>JAEAMG010000110.1_pt1 | contig 129877 bp, 110 predicted proteins | sample 8958741 | NCBI WGS metagenome assembly JAEAMG01 (sample SAMN16933256, study PRJNA681125) | bioreactor sludge metagenome | isolation source: anaerobic bioreactor treating anionic surfactant - SDBS | place: India: Bengaluru | collected 2019-02-28
TATTCCAGGGTGGCTTGCACGCTGGCGATGCCGATCTGCGCGCTGCCTTCGGCCAGGCGCACGTTGACGTTCTGGCGCGCCTGCAGCTGCGCCGGCGAGCGCACGATGGCGCCCTTTTCATCGCGCAAAATCGCGTAGCCGCGTTCCAGGGTGCGCTGCGGGTTGAGCAGTTCTAGCTGCGCCGCCAGGCCGTCGAGGCGGTGGCGCCGCTGCGTCACCAGCTGCGCCATGGCCGCGCCGCCGCGCCGCTGCATTTCCACCAGGCGGGCGCGCGGCGCCGTGACGTCGGGCCGCAAGGCGACCCAGCGCGAACGCAGGCGTTCGAGCGCGTACTGCGACTGGTTCACGGGCGCGCGCGCCGCATGCGTCATGGCCGTCGACAGGGCCAGCAGCTGCAAGCGCTGCTGCTGCAGCTGCGCCTTGGGGTTGAGCAGGCGGCGGCTGTGGCGATCCAGCGTTTGCGCCGCGTCGTCGAGGCGGCGGCGCATGGCGCGGCGCAGGTCGGCCGCATCGGCGCGCAGGGAGGCCAGCCAGTCGGCGCGCGGCGTGGCCGCCAGTTCCGCCGCCGCCGTCGGCGTGGCCGCGCGCAGGTCGGCCGCGAAGTCGGCGATGGTGAAATCGGTCTCGTGGCCCACGCCGCTGATCACGGGCATGGAACAGTCGGCGATCGCATGGGCCACGGCTTCATCGTTGAACGACCATAAGTCTTCGATGCTGCCGCCGCCACGGCATACCAGCAGCACGTCGCACTCGGCGCGCTGCGAGGCGGTGCGGATGGCGTGCGCGATTTTTTCCGGCGCCTGCTGGCCCTGCACGGGCGTCGGGTACAGAATGATGCCCACGTGCGGCGCGCGGCGCTTGAGCGCGATCAGGACGTCACGCAGGGCGGCCGCCTGCGGGCTGGTGACGATGCCGATGCTGCGCGCGAACATGGGGATGGCGCGCTTGCGTTCCTGGTCGAACAGGCCCTGCGTGGCCAGTTTTTCCTTCAGGCGCTGGAACGCTTCATACAGGGCGCCCACGCCGGCGCGGCGGATGGCTTCCACGTTGATCTGGTAATCGCCGCGTGCGCCGTACAGGGTGACGAGGGCGCGTACTTCCACCTTGTCGCCTTCGCGTGGCGTGAAGCCCGCGTACTGGGCGCGGCCACGGAACATCACGGCGCGCACCTGGGCGCCGTCATCCTTGAGGGTGAAGTACCAGTGGCCGGAGGCGGCGCGCGTGAAGTTGGAAATCTCGCCGGCGATCCAGGTCAGGGGAAACGAGCGTTCGAGCAGGCGCGCGACGGCCTGATTCAGGGCGCTGACGGTCAGCACGGGCGGGGCGGCAAAGCCGCTGTCAGTCGGAGAATCGTTCATCATCTGGCAAGGGGAAAGAAGCAAGCTGTCCACATATTATCGGCGAGGTCATGCTTATGTCATATATCGCGCAAAACAACAAGTTCTATTTCTAAGTATTTGATTTCATGCAGAATTCCTGTATGCCTGATTTGCGTGCACAGGGAAAAAAACCTTTAATATCAAGCACATCAGTGCAGCCACTGCCACTTACGCACAAAGTTATCCACAGAAAGTGTGTGGAACTTTTTGCCTTGGACAATTGTTGCCGGACAGGCTACTTTCGGCAAAGGAAAATGCCCTGCTACATTTTTGCGCATGGAAATAAAGTACATAGGAATCAAGCGCTTAGTATCGCATGCATGGCCTTGCGCACAATCTTATCCACAAAAAATGTGCAGAACTCTGGCGCAGTGCCGGAATTATCCACTGAAACGGCCATGGCATGGCTTGCCTGAATTTTGCGCAGCATAAAAATAACCATATAAATCAATGGTGTAGCATCCAGGTGTGCGCTTTGCTCACAATCTTATCCACAGAATGTGTGCAAAACTGCATAAACCGTTTCCTGGTTTGTCCGGGTTTTCCACGGAATGCACAGGCTGCGTCGCTGCCTTATTTTTGAGCATTGAAAAAAAATCCTTTTAAATCAAGGGTCTTGCATGGAGTCAATCGGCTTGCTCACAATCTTATCCACACTTTATGTGTGGAACTGTATTGGCGGTGGAAAAGTATTGTTTGACGATGGGTTTTGGCATGAAAACCTGCGCTTTTCACGCCCTGCTACATTTTTATGCAGGGCAATAAAAACGATATAAATCAAGGTACTTGGCGTGTATTCTTGCGCTTGCGCACAATCTTGTCCACAGATTGTGTGCAGAACTTTGACGCTGGAAATGCCGCATGTTTCGCTCCGCTTGCCACTTTTTTGTGCATTGATATAATATCCTTTAAAATCAATTACTTAATTGAATTCCTCGGCTTTGCGCACAATCTTGTCCACAGTTAATGTGCAGAACTCTGTAACTATTGATTTATTGACATTGACTACTGTCGATAAGCTGCTATGCCTGTATTTTGCGCAGAATGATATTTTCCATGTGAATCAAGTACTTGCATGCTGGACTTCATGCTTGCTCACAATCTTATCCACACAAAGTGTGCAAAACTGTGCGCTGGCCGCGCCCGCCCGCCGCGCCGTGTGGACAAGTACGCATGCGGGCGCCACTTGCCGCCAGCGCGGCAACGCGCTACATTGCGCCATTCCCGCGCCGACATGCCATCGCTCTTCGGCGCTCGGTACAATACAGGCTGTCCGGGCGATTCACCGCCTTCCCTTTACCAGGAGTTTCTTTTGCTCGCTATATTTCAAGCCGCTGGCTGGCCCATCTGGCTGTTGTTGATCGCTTCCATCGTCGCCCTGGCCCTGATCATCGAGCGCCTGCTGTATTTGCGACGTGCCAAGATTCTGCCCCGCAAGCTGTTCGATGAAGTGGTGCAGGTGTATCGCAGCGGCAAGATCACGCCGGATACGGTGGCCAAGCTGGAAGACAATTCGCCGCTGGGCGTGGTGCTGGCCGCCGCCCTGCGCAATGTGGACGCGCCGCGCGAGGTGATGAAGGAATCGATCGAAGAAGCGGGCAGTGGCGTGGCCCACACGCTGGAACGTTTCCTGACGACCCTGGGCACCATCGCCACCCTGGCGCCGCTGATGGGCCTGTTCGGCACGGTGGTGGGCATGATCGAAATCTTCGGTTCGCAAAACGCCAGCGGCTCCAATCCGGCCCAGTTGGCCCATGGCATCTCGGTGGCCTTGTATAACACAGGCTTCGGCTTGGCCATCGCCATGCCGGCCCTGGTCTTCTACCGCCATTTCCGCGCCCTCGTCGACAGCTTCGTCATTGACATGGAGCAGCAAGCGGTCAAATTCGTCGATATCGTCCACAGTGGCCGCCAATGAACTTCCGTAAAGGCAAGGGGCGTGAAGACCCCGAAATCAACCTGATCCCGTTCATCGATGTGCTGCTGGTGATCCTGATCTTCCTCATGGTGAGCACCACCTACAGCAAATTTACGGAGCTGCAGATCACCTTGCCGACGGCCGACGCGGAGCAAGCCAAGGACAAGCCGCAGCAGATCGACGTCACCATCGATGCCAAGGGCAATTACACGGTCAACCGCGAACCCGTCTCGTTCCGCGACGTGGCCGGCCTGGCCGATGCCCTGCAAAACGCGGCCAAGGCGGCCAACGGCGGCAAGGCGCCTGCGCAGACGCCCGTGGTGGTGGTCAATGCCGACCAGTTCGCCATGCACCAGATGGTCATCCACGTGATGGAAGCGGCGCGCCTGGCCGGCTATGAAAAGCTGACGTTTGCGGCGCAGGCCGGTGGCAGCAAGTAGGTCGGCTTAGCCGGAACGGCGTAAGCCGACACAAGCCGCCGCCGAGCATGTCGGATTACGCTGCGCCTGACGGCGCAGCTAATCCGACCTACACCATTTTTACGTCTTCCTTCATGCCCACATCCTCCCCCGCCAAGCTTGAAACCACATTGACCCGCGCCTGGCTGACGCGCGGCCCGCTGGCGTGCGCGCTGTGGCCCGTCTCCCTGCTGTTCGGCGCCCTGAGTGCCGTGCGGCGCGGCCTGTACCGCGCCGGCGTGTTGACATCGACGCGCCTGCCCGTGCCCGTCGTCGTCGTCGGTAATATTTTTATCGGCGGCACGGGCAAGACGCCGCTGACGATCTGGCTGGTGCAAGCCTTGCGCGATGCGGGCATGCGCCCGGGCGTCATTTCACGCGGCCATGGCAGCGCCGACCGGCTGCCGCGCGCAGTGACAGCAGCTTCGACGCCGCAGCAGGTGGGCGACGAGCCGCTGCTGATCTTCCAGCGCGGCGGCTGCCCCGTGATGGTGGGGCGCGACCGCGCGCAAGCGGGCAGGGCGCTGCTGGCCGCGCATCCCGACGTCGACGTGCTGGTGACGGACGATGGCTTGCAGCATTACGCCTTGCAGCGCGACGTGGAAATCGTGCTGTTCGACGGCCGCGGCGCCGGCAATGGCTGGCTGCTGCCGGCGGGACCTTTGCGCGAATCGCCGCGCCGCCGGCGCGATGTGACGGTGATCAATGCGCCCGAGCTGGCGCCGGCACTCGTGGCCAGGATCGCGCCACAGGGCTCTCTGGTGGTGCAGATGCTGCTGGCCGGTGGCGTGGCCGAACGCATGGCGAACCGCAGCGTAAGGCTGCCGCTTGAAACCCTGGCAGCCAGCGGCCAGCGCATCGTGGCGGCGGCCGGCATCGGCAATCCGCAGCGCTTCTTTGCCATGCTGCGCGGCGCCGGACTGGATTTTACGGAACTGCCTTTGCCCGACCATCACGACTTCCTCGACCAGCCATTTGCGGCACTCGACACGGATGTGATCTTGATCACCGAGAAGGATGCAGTAAAATGTGCGCAAATTGAATATCTCAAAGATGACCCGAGACTGTGGGTTGTCCCCGTCAGTGCGCGCATCGATAGCGCGCTGGCCCAACAAATTGTGGAGAAATGTCGTGGACGCTCGACTGCTTGATATCCTGGTCTGCCCTGTTTGCAAGGGTCCGCTTGAACACGATAAGAAGGCGCAGGAACTGATTTGCCGCGCCGACCGCCTGGCCTATCCTATCCGTGATGGCATCCCCATCATGTGGGCGGACGAAGCGCGCACCCTGCAAGACGCAGTGGAATAACGATGGCGTTCATCGTCATCATCCCGGCCCGCCTGGCCTCGACGCGCTTGCCGGGCAAGCCGCTGGCCGACCTGGGCGGCAAGCCCATGGTGGTGCGCGTGGCCGAGCAGGCAGCCCTGTCTGGCGCCGCGCGCGTCATCGTCGCCACCGACCATGACAGCATCGGCGCCGCCTGCGCCGCGCATGGCGTGGAAGTGTGCATGACGCGCAGCGATCATCCGTCGGGCACGGACCGCATCGCCGAAGTGGCGCGCACGCTCGCTTTGCCGCCGGACGCCGTCGTCGTCAACCTGCAGGGCGACGAACCGCTGATCGATCCGGCCCTGCTGGCCGCCTGCGCGGCGCGGATCAGCAGTACCGTGCCCATGGCCACGTGCGCGCATCCGCTGCATGATGTGGCCGACGCCTTCAACCCGAATGTCGTCAAAGTGGTGCTGGACAAGGCCAACCGCGCCTTGTATTTTTCGCGCGCCACCATTCCCTGGCACCGCGACGGCTTCGCGCAGTCGAAAGACAGCCTGCCGGCCGGCTATGTGCCGCTGCGCCATATCGGCCTGTATGCCTACAGCAATGCTTTTTTGCAAACGTATCCCACGCTCGCCGCTTCGCCGCTGGAGGCCATCGAGGCGCTGGAGCAGTTGCGCGTGCTGTGGCATGGCTATGCCATCGCCGTGCATGTGACCGATAGCGCGCCGGCCGCCGGTGTCGACACGCCGGAAGATCTTGCCAGGGTGCAAGCCCACTACGGCGCCCTGTAGGCATTACCCGCAAAACGGCAGGCGTGCAAATTTAATTTGTGCGCCTGCAGTAAAAACCACATTTTGAAACGTCCGCCTCGCTAATTGCTGGCTTTGATCAATCAGGGCATAGCAATTCGATAGCAAACTGGCGTTCCGGGGATTTTTTGTGGTAAGTTTCGTAGGGAAAGATAGCCATAGCAACATCATCTAAAAAAAATAATTACACATACCACCATCCAAAATCTGTTTTTTAGGAACTTTCAATGCGTCTGATACTTTTAGGAGCACCCGGTGCCGGCAAGGGCACCCAAGCTAACTTCATCAAAGAAAAATACAACATTCCACAAATCTCCACGGGCGACATGCTGCGCGCGGCGATCAAGGAAGGCACGGAACTGGGCCTGGCAGCGAAAAAAGTCATGGATGCGGGCGGCCTTGTGTCGGACGACATCATGATCGGCCTGGTCAAGAACCGCCTGCAGGAAGCCGATTGCGCCAATGGCTACCTGTTCGACGGTTTCCCGCGCACCATCGCGCAAGCGGACGCCATGAAAGATGCCGGCATCAATGTCGACTACGTGCTGGAAATCGACGTGCCTGACGCTTCGATCATCGAGCGCATGGACGGCCGCCGCAGCCACCCCGGTTCGGGCCGCGTCTACCACGTCAAGTTCAACCCGCCGAAGGTCGACGGTGTCGATGACATTACGGGCGAACCGCTGATCCAGCGCGACGACGACAAGGCGGAAACGGTCAAGAAGCGCCTGGATGTGTACCACAACCAGACCAAGGTCCTGCTCGGCTACTACAATGACTGGGCCAAGTCCGGCCTGCCGGGCGCGCCGAAATACCGCCGCATCGCCGGCGTCGGTCCGGTCGAGCAAATCCGCGACAGCGCCTTTGCCGCCCTGGCGGAATAAGCAGTTTTTCAAAAGCGGACCTGAGTGTCCGCTTTTTTTCTGCCCGCCTTTCAGGCAGACTGCCAGCATGGCTGGATGCATAACATTTTCGTGGTTCAGGTTTTTTGCAGGTCGTGTTTTCCTGGCTGCGCGTGCCTACCCGGTGCGGTCTGCAGCTGTTGGCAATGACGTCGGATAAAAACAGAAGGGGACGATATGGCAGCCAGTTTGTGGTTTGCGGTAGCCTGCGGCGTGGTCGCAGTCATTTACGGTTTGGTGTCGCGTAGCTGGATTCTGCGCCAGGATCCCGGCAACGCGCGCATGCAGGAAATCGCGCTGGCCATCCAGCAGGGCGCGGCCGCCTATCTGGCGCGCCAGTACCGCACCATCGCGTTTGTGGGCGTGGTGCTGCTGATCGCCATTTATGCGCTGCTTGGCCTGCATACGGCGCTGGGCTTTTTGATCGGCGCCGTGCTGTCGGGCGCCTGCGGCTTCATCGGCATGAATGTCTCGGTACGGGCGAATGTGCGCACGGCGCAGGCGGCCACCCTGAGCATCAACCAGGCCCTGAACGTGGCCTTCAAGGGCGGCGCGATCACCGGCATGCTGGTGGTCGGCCTGGGCTTGCTGGGCGTGACCCTGTTCTACTGGCTGCTGGTGACGACGGGTGCGCCCGGCCTGACCCAGCATGATTTGATCAAGCCCCTGATCGGCCTGGCCTTCGGTGCCTCGCTCATTTCCATCTTCGCGCGGCTCGGCGGCGGTATCTTCACCAAGGGCGCCGACGTGGGCGCGGACCTGGTAGGCAAGGTCGAGGCGGGCATCCCCGAGGACGATCCGCGCAACCCTGCCGTCATCGCCGACAACGTGGGCGACAACGTGGGCGACTGCGCCGGCATGGCGGCCGACCTGTTCGAAACCTATGTCGTGACCCTGATCGCCACCATGCTGCTGGGCGCACTGCTGATGGCAGAGGCCAGCAGCACGGCCATCATCTACCCGCTTCTGCTGGGCGCCGTTTCCATCCTCGCCTCCATCGTCGGCTGCTCGATGGTGAAAACAAAGCCGGGCGCGAAGATCATGTCGGCCCTGTACACGGGCCTGTGGTGGGCGGCTGGCCTGTCGCTGGTGGGCTTTGCCGTGGTGACGTGGCTGCTGTGGCCGGACGACGCCATGCGCTACAAGATGCTGGGCGCCACCGTCGTCGGCATCGTGCTCACGGGCCTGATGGTGTACATCACCGAGTACTACACGGGCACGGACTTCAAGCCGGTGCGCCACATCGCCGAAGCGTCGACGACGGGCCACGGCACGAATATCATCGCCGGCCTGGGCGTGTCGATGAAGTCCACGGCGTATCCGGTGCTGGCCGTCTGCGTTGCCATCCTCGTCTCGTATCAACTGGCCGGCCTGTACGGCATTGCGATCGCCGCCACGGCCATGCTGTCGATGGCGGGCATCATCGTCGCGCTCGACGCGTATGGCCCCATCACGGATAACGCGGGCGGCATCGCGGAAATGTCGGGCCTGCCCGACTCCGTGCGCGCCATCACCGATCCGCTCGACGCCGTCGGCAACACCACCAAGGCCGTCACCAAGGGCTATGCCATCGGCTCGGCCGGGCTGGCCGCGCTGGTGCTGTTTGCCGACTACACGCATGCGCTCGAATCGGTGGGCCATCACATTACGTTTGATTTGTCGAACCCCATGGTCATCGTCGGCCTGTTCATTGGCGGCCTGATACCGTATCTGTTCGGCGCCATGGCGATGGAAGCCGTGGGTCGCGCGGCCGGTGCCGTGGTGGTGGAAGTGCGGCGGCAGTTCCGCGACATCAAGGGCATCATGGAAGGCACGGCGCGGCCCGAATACGACAAGGCCGTCGACATGCTGACGGCGTCGGCCATCCGCGAAATGATCGTGCCCTCGCTGCTGCCGGTGGTGGTGCCCATCGTCGTCGGCATGCTGCTGGGGCCGGCGGCGCTGGGGGGGCTGTTGATGGGGACCATCGTCACGGGCCTGTTCGTGGCCATTTCCATGACCACGGGCGGCGGCGCCTGGGACAATGCCAAGAAATACATCGAGGATGGCCACTTCGGCGGCAAGGGGTCGGACGCGCACAAGGCGGCCGTCACGGGCGACACGGTGGGCGATCCGTACAAGGATACGGCCGGCCCGGCAGTGAACCCCTTGATCAAGATCATCAACATCGTGGCCCTGCTGCTGGTGCCGCTGCTGCCGGCCACGGGCTGGCTGGCCGTCAAGGCTCCGGCGCCCATCCACGCGCCCGTGCCGGCCATCCTGGCGCCGGCGACGCCGGTGCAAGTGTTGCCGGCGCAGTAAGGCACTCCCTGCCGCCCCGTAGCGCATGCTGCGGGGCGGTGCCGCGTCAGAAGCGCGACGTCAGGCCGACAAACATACGGCGTCCCGGCACGTAATAGTCGACCAGTCCATCGGCCATCGGCCCCTTCTTGAACAGGTTTTGCACGCCACCGCGCACGGTCCACTGGGGTGTGACCTTGTACGACACCACGGTGTCGACGATGGTGTAGGCTTTTTCGGCCAGCTTGCCCGCATCGAGTTCCTTGCCCGTGTACTGGGCCGATACTTCGCCGAACAACTGGTCGTTGACTTGCCAGCCCAGCGCCGAGTACCACGACAGCTTCGGTGTCGACAGCAGGTTGGCGCCCGTGGTCAGGTTTTTCGCTTCCGCCATGTAGGTCACGTTGTTACGCCAGTTCAGGTTTTTCGTCAGCGGGATGGTGGCTGTCGCTTCCAGGCCGCTGGTACGTGCCTTCTGAATATTCGTCATCTTGGTCCACCAGCGCTGTTGGTAAAAGCCCAGCGGCGCATAGTCGATCTTGTTCTTGAAATCCGTGTGGAAGTACGTCAAGCCCACATCCCAGCCATTCTGTTCCCACGCCACGCCGATCTCGCCGGCCGTGCTCGTTTCCGGCTTCAAGTCCGCATTGCCGGCCATGTAGCAGGAGCCCTTGATGTAGCCCAGCGGCTTGAGGCTGCCACAACCGCGTCCGCCCGAGTTGGTCGCCGCCGCCGGCGAGTTTTCCTTCAGGCTCGGGGCGCGGAAGCCTTGCGAGATGCCGCCCTTGATGGTCCAGGCGGGGGCAGGGTGGTACACCAGGTACAGGCGCGGGCTGTAGTGGTTGCCGAACTTGCTGTGGTGATCAAGGCGCAGGCCGGCCGTGGCCGTCAAGTCTTCGCGCAGGAACAATTGATCTTCCGCAAACAGGGCCGAGGTGGTGCCCGACAGGGTCGCGCCGCTCACGGTGTTACCCAGGTAATCGGTGGGCACGGTGCCGATGGTACTCGTATTCGTCAGTTCCTGATGCTTCCACTGGCCGCCCATCACCAGCATTTGTTCGATGCCGCCCCAGCCGACCCGTTTTTCCAGGCTGGCATCGAGCGTGCTATCCTTGGATTTTGCTACCGAGCCGACGACTTCGTTATCGAAGTCGTTGTGATACAGGTTGACCATGGTCTTGCCGAAGTCCCAGCGGCCTTCGTAGCCGAGGCTGACGCTCTTGCGTATCAGTTTGTTGGCGCCCCAGCTGTAGACCAGCGGCTCGCCATCTGCATCGCGCGCGGACGAATCCATCGATTGCTGCTTGCCGTAGCTGGCGTCCAGCGACAGGTTCTGTTTCTTGCCCAGCGCCCAGTTCAGCTGGCCCGAGACAGTCTGGTTGCGTTCGCCGCCCATGCTGCCCGCTTTCTCGAAAAATTTTTCATCGGGATTCTGACGCGACTGGCTTACGCCCAGGCGCATGCCGACCGTGTCCGACAGGGGGCCGGCCAGGTTCACGCCCAACTGGTGCGCCGTGCCGCGGTCGCTGTCCTGCGGCTGCGTGTAGTTGGCCGTGGCCGAACCGTTCCACTTGCCCGGTATCTTGCGCGTGATGATGTTGATCACGCCGCCCATGGCGTCCGAGCCGTACAGCGAAGACATGGGGCCGCGCACCACTTCGATGCGCTCGATCATGTCGGGCGAGATCCAGTTCAAGTCCTGGCGCCCCAGGTCGGGGCGGTAGGCGGTGTCGGCCGAGCTGCCCACGCGCTTGCCATCAACCAGGATCAAGGTGTATTTATCGGGCAAGCCGCGCAGCTTGATCTTCGACGCCTCGCCTTCGGGGCTGGTGCCACCCGTGACGCCGGGGATGCGGCGCAGCAAGGTGTTGAGGTCATACACGGGCTGGCGCTCGATTTCCTCGCGCGTGATGACGCTGATACTGGCCGGCGCATCCTTGATGTCGATGGCCGTGCCGGACGCGGTGACGACCACCGTGTTCATGGTGGGATCGGCGGCCACATTGCCTTCGGCCCAGGCGCTGCTGACGGCCAGCGAGAGCAGGCAGGGCAGGAGCAGGGCGGTGGAACGGATGGCACGGGCGGGAGTGGCGACGGGGGCCAAGAAGGTTGCGAAGGCGGGACTGCGCTTGGTCATGGTGAACTTTCCGGATGTTGTTATTTCCTGGCTGCCTTCCGGGTGGCTCGGGTATCAATGAATAGAATAAACTGCGCTCGAATTCCACTAATGAGAATAAGAATCGTTCTTATTGTAATGCCGTCCTGGCAAGAAGGAAAGTACTGAGAGGAAATAAAACACCGTTGCAAGGTGTGCCACGGTGGTGTGCAGCACGTGCAAACGTGAGAAATTGTTACGCGCGCTGGCATCTGGCGCGGCATGTGCCAATAATGAACGCTGTGCGATGGCTACCGGGGGAAGCGGCATGCAGACGATGAGCAAAATGATGCCGGCGCTGGCCTGCGCCGTGTGCCTGCTGGCTGGCGGCCATGCCTGGGCGCAGGAACCGGCGGCGCCCGCTGAGTCCTTGCCCGTGTGCCAGCTCGACCCGCGCGACAGCGGCAAGCTGGCCGTGGAGCCGTGCCGCCCGGCGCCGCCCGTGCAGCCGCGCCGTTCCGTGGCGCAAGTAGTTGGCCGCATGCCCGTGCATCACTCGGCGCCGCCCGTCGTGCCCATGGCACCCCTGCCGCCCGGCCCTACCGTGCCCATGCCCGGCGCGCCGCAGCCCATCGGTGCCTGCGACACGGGCGGTTGCCGCGATGCGGCCGGCGTGCGCTACAACGGCGCGGGCAACGCCACGCTCGATGCCAACGGGCGAATCTGCCATCGCAACGGTGCTTTCATGCAGTGTTTTTAGCCTTGCCATTGCTTGCCGCTGCAAGTTTTCGCTGAGCGGGCGTAAAAATGGCTACAATTGTCGCCGACATTACGTTTACGTAAACGTAATGATGGCATCATGCACCATGCAACCATCGGGCGCCAGGAACACGGCCCTCATCACTCAGGAGATTTCATGCAGATTCAGGACAATGTATTCATCATCACGGGCGGCGCATCGGGTTTGGGCGCAGCCACGGCGCGCATGCTGACGGCCGCTGGCGGCAAGGTCGTGCTGGCCGATGTGCAGACGGAGGCGGGCCAGGCGCTGGCCGCTGAACTGAACGGCGTGTTCGTGCAGTGCGATGTGACGTCGGAAGAAGACGGCATGGCCGTGGTGGCAGCGGCAGGCAAGCTCGGTACCTTGCGCGGCCTGGTCAACTGCGCCGGCGTGGCGCCGGCCGTGAAAACCGTGGGCAAGGATGGCCCGCATCCGCTGGCCCTGTTTCAGAAAGTCGTCAACATCAACCTGGTGGGCACCTTCAATATGTGCCGCCTGGCGGCCGATGCCATGGCCAAACAGGATGCCACCGCTGAGGGCGAGCGCGGCATCATCATCAACACGGCGTCCGTGGCGGCCTATGATGGCCAGATCGGCCAGGCCGCGTATGCGTCGTCGAAGGCGGCCGTGGTGGGCCTGACCCTGCCGATGGCGCGCGACCTGTCGCGCAACGGCATCCGCGTGATGACGGTGGCGCCCGGCATTTTCGAGACGCCGATGTTGCTGGGCATGCCGGCCGAAGTGCAGGATGCACTGGGCAAGATGGTGCCGTTCCCATCGCGCCTGGGCAAACCCGGCGAGTACGCGCAGCTGGTGAAAGCCATCGTGGAAAACGTCATGCTCAATGGCGAAACTATCCGCCTGGACGGCGCGATCCGCATGCAACCCAAATAAGCCCGGCGTGATTTGATGTAGGATACCCCCGTATGGGGCGTACAGCCTTGCTCGGCTGTGCGCCCTTTTTTTATCGGAGAATCCATGATCACATTGAAGCCGCTGGCGCTGAGCCTGACCTTGCTGGGAGCTCTGGCTGCCTATCCTAGCTTTGCCGAAGTGCCGCAAAAGGCGCCGGAAATCGCCACCGCGTATGCGGAAAAAAGTGGTTGGGCGGCGCAGAAATTCATGGTCGCCGCCGCCAATCCGCTGGCCGCCGATGCCGGCTACCAGATGCTGAAGCGCGGCGGCAGCGCCATCGACGCGGCCATCGCCACGCAGCTGGTGCTGACCCTGGTCGAACCGCAATCGTCGGGCATCGGCGGCGGCGCCTTTTTGCTGTACTCCAGCGCCAAGGGCGTGCAGGCCTTCGACGGGCGCGAAACGGCGCCTGCCGCCGCCGACGAACACCTGTTCCAGAATGCCGACGGCAGCCCCGTCTCGCGCGCCACGGGCGTGGTGGGCGGACGTTCCGTGGGTGCGCCGGGCGTGCTGCGCATGCTGGAACTGGCGCACAAGGAGCATGGCAAGCTGCCGTGGGCGACCCTGTTCGGCCCCGCCATCAAACTGGCGCACGGCGGCTTTCCCGTCAGCCAGCGCCTCAACGGCCTGTTGAGCTGGGACCAGGCCCTGAAGCGCGACCCTGTCGCCGCCGCGTATTTCTATGACCAGGACGGCAAGCCCTGGCCTGTCGGCCATGTGCTGAAAAACCCGCAGCTGGCGCGCACCCTGCGCGAGATCGCCGGTGGCGGCGCCGACGCCTTTTACCAGGGCCGCATCGCGCGCGACATCGCCGCCAAGGTGGCCTCGCACCCGAGCAATCCGGGCAAGCTGACGGCGGCAGACATTGCCGGCTACCGTGCCAAGGTGCGTGAACCCGTGTGCAGCGATTACAAGGCCTGGACCGTGTGCGGCATGCCGCCGCCATCGTCGGGCGGCATCGCCATTGCGCAGATGCTGGGCATGCTGGAAGTGAAGGACATCGGCCCGTATGCGCCCGTCGACGGCGTGCTCGATGTGCAGGCGATCCATTTGTTTTCGGAAGCGGGGCGCCTGGCCTACGCGGACCGCAACCGCTACGTGGCCGACACGGACTTCGTGCCGCTGCCCGGCAAGGGCATCGCCTCGATGCTGGATAAAAGCTACCTGGCGCAGCGCGCCTCGCTGATCGGCGACAAATCCATGGTGAAAGCCTTGCCCGGCACGCCGCCCGGCATGCAGGTGGCGTGGGGCATGGATAACGCGCTGCAGCGCCCGTCGACCTCGCACCTGGTGGCGGTCGACGCTTTTGGGGGCGGCCTGTCGATGACCACCAGCGTGGAAGACGCGTTCGGCTCGCGCCAGATGGTCGACGGCTTTTTGCTGAACAACCAGCTGACGGATTTCTCGTTCGATTCGCGCGATGCCGCTGGCCCCATCGCCAACCGTGTCGAAGCGGGCAAGCGCCCGCGCAGCGCCATGTCGCCCACGCTGGTGTTTGAGAAGGGTACGCACAAGCTGGTACTGGCGACAGGTTCCCCGGGTGGCTCGTCCATCATCAATTATGTCGCCAAGGTGCTGGTCGGCACCATGGACTGGGGCTTGAACGTGCAGCAAGCCATCAGCCTGCCGAACTTCGGCAGCCGCAATGGCCCGACGGAGCTGGAAAAGGGCCGCGCGCCTGCCGCGCAAGTCGAGGCGCTGCAAGCGATGGGCCATGAGGTGCGCGTCATCGAACAGAATTCCGGCCTGCAGGGCATCATGCGCCTGAATGCGCACGGCAAGGATTTCTGGTTTGGGGGCGCCGATCCGAGAAGAGAAGGCATGGTGCGGGGCGACTAGGGGCACCGGACCAAACCTACTGCGCGTCGGTATAGGCGGCCTGCGATGCTCACCGTACCTTCGTACGGTTGCGCTTCTTAGTCGCCTCTCCCTTCCGCTCGCTACGGTTTTGTCCGGCGCCGTGATGCTAACAATATACCTGCAGGAACTGGCGCCTGCCTTCCAAACTTTTCCACAAAGTATCAAGACCCTGCTAATCTGCCGGCATGGGAATACAAAATAAAACAGGCTTGATACTCACGGGAGGCGGTGCCCGTGCCGCCTACCAGGTCGGCGTGCTGCAGGCAATTTCGGCGATATTGTGGGAAGCGGGCTGGGCGCCGGCGCGCAACCCGTTCGATATCATTTGCGGCACCTCGGCCGGCGCCATCAACGCCACGGCGCTGGCCTGCCGCGCCGACAATTTCGGCGAAGGCGTGCAAAAGCTGCTCGATGTGTGGCAGCATATCCAGGTCGAGCAAATTTACCGCGCCGATTCGCTGGGCGTGATCCGTTCGGGCGCGCGCTGGCTGTCGCTGCTGTCGTTTGGCTGGCTGCTGCGCCAGTGGCATGCCTCGCCGCCCAATTCCCTGCTCGACAATACCCCGCTGGTCAGCCTGCTGCACCGCATGCTCGACCTGCCGCGCCTGGACGCGGCGCTGGCCGATGGGCTGCTGCATGCGCTGGCCGTGACGGCGTCGTCGTATTCGGGCAGCCGCCACATGACGTTTTACCAGACGGGGGCCGAGATCGCGCCCTGGGTGCGCACGCAGCGGCTGGCCCTGCAAGACCAGATCGGTGTGGAACACTTGCTCGCCTCTGCCGCCATCCCCTTTATTTTTCCCGCCGTGCCGCTGTACGTGGGCGGCCAGCGTGAATACTGCGGCGATGGTTCCATGCGCCAGCTGGCACCGATCTCGCCGGCCATCCACCTGGGGGCGAACAAGGTGCTGGTGGTGGGCGCGGGACGCATGACGGAACCGGCGCCCGCCGCGGCCGAAGCGGCGCGCTACCCCAGTCTGGCGCAGATCGCCGGCCATGCGCTGTCGTCGATCTTCCTCGATGGCCTGGCCGTCGACATCGAACGCCTGAACCGCATCAACCTGACCCTGTCGATGCTGCCGCCCGAGTTGCTGGGCAAGACGGCCTTGCGGCCCGTGGAATTGCTGGTCATCGCGCCGTCCGAGCGGCTCGACGCCATCGCCAGCCGGCATATCGGCAGTTTGCCGCGTCCCATCCGCACCATGTTGTCGGGCATCGGCGCGGCCGAAGCGCGCGGCGCGGCGCTGGCATCGTATTTATTATTCGAATCGACGTATACTAACGAGCTGATCCGTCTTGGACAGCGCGATACGCAGGCCCGCAAGGATGATGTCCTGGCGTTCTTTGGTTCCTGAGACGGCCTTTGGAGCGGCGTGCGTTTTTTTCGCGTTTTTTTTGACAGGACGATTGTGCTGGTATTTCGACGTGTTTGCGAAGTGGTATTGCTGTTGTGTTTGCTGCTGCCGGGCGGCCCGGCCGCGGCGGCGCCTGCGCCCACCCTGCGTTTCGATCAGCTCAGCGTGGAACAGGGACTGGCGCAGGAATCGGTGCTGGCCATCGCCCAGGACCGGCAGGGCTATATGTGGTTCGGCAGCCAGTCTGGCCTGAGCCGCTACGACGGCTATCGCATGGTCGTCTACAAGAATATCGAGGGCGACAAGACCAGCCTGGCCGACAACTGGGTCGGCGAACTGCATGTCGATAGCCAGGGCCAGCTGTGGGTGGGCACCGACAACGGCCTGGACCGCTTCGACGCCGCCAGCCAGACCTTCACGCATTACGTCCCGGCCGAAAAGAGCAAGCGCGGCAACGGCAACCGGCATATCCACGCCATTCTTGACGATGGCGCGCGCGGCTTCTGGATCGCCACCTCGGACGGTTTGCAGCATTTCGACCCCGCCACGGGCGCCTTCCGCACCTGGCACCATGAAGAAGGTAATCCGCACAGCCTGGGCGACAATGAAATCAAGGCGCTGGCGCTGGACGCGCAACAGCGCCTGTGGATAGGCACCGTCACAGGCCTGGACATGCTGGCGCCGGGCAGCGACCGCTTCGAGCATTTCGCCGTCGACACGGAGCCCGGTTCCAAATATAACGTGATCCAGTCGCTACTGGTGGATCGACAGCAGAATCTGTGGATAGGCACCATGGCCGGCGCCGAGCGCTGGCGCCTGGGAGGCGCCGGGCAGGCACCGCAGTCGCGCCTGCGCCTGAATGAAAAACAGGGTTTTTCCGCCATCCGCGTGGCCAGCCTGTACCAGGATATCGACGCCACCGTCTGGCTTGGCAGCAATGCCGATGGCCTGTTCCGCTGGCTGCCCGAGAGCGACACCTTCCTGCAGTACCGGCACCAGACGGGCGACAAATTCAGCGTCGCCGACAACCAGCTGTCGTCGCTGTACCGCGATCGCGCGGGCACTTTCTGGGTCGGCTCCTGGTACAACGGCGTGAGCCGGGTCGACCTGGGCAGCGGCGGCTTTTCGCGCATGGCGCGTGCGCCCGGCGATGTGGGCGCGCTGGCGGACAAGAAAGTGCGCGCCGTGGCCGACGCGGGCAATGGCAAACTGTGGCTGGCCACCAAGGGCGGCCTGAAACTGTACGATACGCGCGACGGCAGCTCGCGCCTGTTCGACCTGCGCAGCTCGCCCGGCATGTCGCGCGACGAGCAGGTCACCACCTTGTACAAGGCGCCGGACGGTAGCCTGTGGGTGGGTGGCTCGACGGGCTTGCACCGCTTCGATCCGGTACTCGGGCGTTTCTTTACCATGCGCTTTGCCGCCGGCGATCCAAACAGCGACACCATCCGCAATATCGTGAGCGACCGCAGCGGCATGCTGTGGGTCTCGACGCGCGGCGGCGTGCACCGTTTCGACCCCGTCAGCCGCGCCTTTACTACCTACCGCCACGATCCGGCCAACCCGAACAGCCTGTCCGACAACATGGTGCGGCCCGTGCTGGAAGACGCCAAGGGGCGGCTGTGGATAGGCTCATTCCACGGCCTCGATTTGCTGGACCGCGCCAGCGGCCACTTCCGGCATTTTCGCCACGATCCGCAAAATCCGCATAGCCTCAGCCACGACGAGGTGCACTATCTGCACGAGGACAAGCGCGGCGTGCTGTGGGTGGGCACGGCCAATGGCTTGAACCGCATGGATGTCGATGCGAAGGGCGACATCCGCTTCCGGCGCTTCCTGCGCAAGGATGGCATGGCCGACGATGCCGTCGCCAGCATCCTGGGTGACGATAACGAGCAACTGTGGCTGAGCACGAATAGCGGCATCACGCGGCTTGACATGCGCAGTGGCCTGTTCCGCAACTATGACAGCGCCGATGGCACGGTGGAAGGCTCGTACTTTGATGGCGCGGCCCTGCGCGCGGCCGACGGCACCATGTATTTCGGCGGTTTTAACGGCATGACGGCGTTCGTGCCGCAGGATATCCACGACAACCGCGTGCCGCCGCTGGTGGCCATCACGGAACTGCAGATCTTCAACAAGCCGGTGGCCATCGGCCGCGGCGAATTCGCGCACGTGCTCAGGACGGCCATCGACCATACGCGCCAGTTGGTGCTGACCAGCCGTGAAAGCGTCTTTTCGCTGGAATTCGCGGCCCTGCATTTCGCTGCGCCCCAGCGCAATATGTTCGCCTACCGGCTCGAGGGCTTCGACCAGGACTGGGTCATGACGGATGCGGGGCGGCGCTTTGCCACCTACACCAACCTCGATGCGGGCAATTATGTGTTTCGCGTCAAGGCGGCCAACAAGGATGGCGTGTGGAACGAGAGCGGCGCCACCTTGGCCATCACGATCCTGCCGCCGTTCTGGAAAACCTGGTGGTTCCGTACTCTGATGGCGGCACTGCTGCTGGGCGCCGTGTATGGCGCTTACCGGCAGCGCGTGCGCGCGCTGCGGCGCCAGCAGAACGAGCTGGAAAAACTGGTCGGCGAACGCACGGCCGAGTTGCAGAGCAAGGAAATCGAAGTGCTGGCGCAGTCGGAAAAGCTGGCGCAAGCCAATAGCAGCCTGACGAAAAACGAGGAAAGCCTGCGCCTGGCCAAGCGCAAGGCCGAGGATGCGACGCGCCAGAAGTCGGAATTTTTAGCCAATATGAGCCACGAGATGCGCACGCCGCTGGCCGGCGTGATCGGCATGCTGGGCTTTGCCCTGCGCGACGAGCAGCTGCACGATGCCACGCGCGAGCAGATATTGCGCGGCCAGGCCAATGCCCAGTCGCTGCTGGTGATCATCAATGACTTGCTCGATTTTTCCAAGATCGAGGCGGGCAAGCTGAGTATCGAAAATATCGACTTCGCGCTCGGCGCGGCGATCGAGACGGTCGTCAGCCTGTTCGAGGAGCAGGCGGCCGCGCGCAGCATCGGTTTTGCCATCGATTTCGCACCCGACCTGCCGCCCTTCGTGGTGGGCGACCCGACCCGTTTGCGCCAGGTGCTGGTCAACCTGGTCGGCAATGCCTTCAAGTTTACCCAGCGCGGCGGCGTCAGCGTCTGCGTCGAGCGGGCCGGCGTGGCCAGCGGCAGCGGCGGGCGCAGTGTCAACCTGATCCGCTTTACGGTCAGCGACAGCGGCATCGGCATCGATGCGGACGCGATGGCGCGCCTGTTCCAGAAGTTCGAGCAGGCCGACGCCAGCACCACGCGGCGCTACGGCGGCACGGGGCTGGGCCTGGCGATCTGCCGCCAGCTGGTCGAACTGATGCAGGGCGAGATCGAGGTGGCCAGCACGCCGGGGCAGGGCAGCACCTTTGCCTTCACCTTGCCGCTGGCCGATGGCGTGGCGCCGCCGCTGGTGCCGCAGGTGGCGCTGGCGCCGCACAGCCACCAGTTGCGTGTGCTGTGCGCGGAAGACTTCCCCACCAACCAGATCATCATCCGCGTCATGCTCGAAGAACTGGGACACAGGGTCGATGTGGTCGCCAATGGCGTGCTGGCGGTGGCGGCCTGCGTGCATACGCGCTATGACCTGATCCTGATGGACGGGCGCATGCCGGAGATGGACGGCGCCACGGCGACGCGATTGATCCGCGTGGGCGGCTGGCCGGACCAGCCCGTGCGCGACCAGGAACTGATGATCGTGGCCCTGACGGCGAATGCCAGCGATGAAGACCGCAGCCGCTATCTTGGCGTCGGCATGGATGATTTCCTCAGCAAACCGGTCGACGAGGCGGCGCTGCATGCCTTGCTGGCGCGCGCCATTGAGCGCCAGCTGCAGCGCGGTTTCATGTTGCCGCGCATGCCGTCGAACGTGCCGCGCGCCGCCGCACGGGGGCAGGCCGAACTCGATGCCCTGTTCGGCATCGCGCCGGCTGCGCCCGTCGCGGCCCCCTCGCGGCCCATCCGCAGCGGTGAACTGCAACGGCGCATCCGTGTCGCCTTCGTCGCCGACCTGGAGGGGCGCCTGCGCGAACTCGACGCCGCCCTGGCGGCGCAGGACAGGGACAACGCCGGGCGCCTGCTGCACGGTTTGAAGGGCAGCGCCGCCTATCTCGACGAAACGCAGCTGCACATGCTGTGCACGGAAATGGAAGAGGCGGCGGACGGCGGGCGCTGGACGCAGGTGGCCTTGCATTTGCCGCAATTGCGCGCACTGTTGGCGCAAATAGCCGTTTCGGGCAAGGAAATGTAAAATAGGCAATGCCGGCCTTCGAACGCGCGGCGAAACTGGGTAGAATACGGCCAGGCCCCTGACGCCGCCGGCAATGGAGAAAGCAATGAAAGTACTGGTGGTTGACGATGATGTCGTGTCGCGCATGGTCTTGATGCATCTGATCGACAGCTGCGGCGTGCACGATATCGTGGAAGCCGAAGATGGCGCGGCGGCGTGGGAGCAGCTCGAAGGGGGCTTGCGGCCATCGCTGTGCTTTTGCGATTTGCGCATGCCGCGCCTGTCCGGCATGGAACTGCTGCAGAAAATCCGCTCCGACAGCACGCTCGACGCCATGCCGCTGGTGCTGGTGTCGTCGGCGAATGACCAGGATACGGTGCGTGACGCCGTGCAGGCCGGTGCCGCAGGCTACATCGTCAAGCCCTTCCAGCCGGAGCAGGTGCGCCAGCATATCGACGCCTGCTTCGACATCTCCGTATTATCGGCCGAGGCGCCGCGCGACACCTTGCAGCGCCTCGGCATCGACAGCGAACGCCTGCAGGCCTATCTGACGGGTTTCCAGGGGCAGGTGGGCGCCGCCAGCGAACAGGTCGACGCCTTGCTGGCGCGCGGCGAGCCGGCCCAGGCGCGCCAGCAGCTGGAACGGCTGCACCTCGGTTGCCGCACCCTGGGCTTGCATGGCGCGGAGGCCGGGATGATGGACCTGCTGCAGGCATCGGTGCTCGATGGCGATCAGATACAGGCGGCGCTGGCCGCACTGGCGCGCAGCGTGGCGCAGCAGGCGCGCCTGGCGCGGCAGCACGACACCGCCGACTGAATCTGCTGTTTTCCGCTTGCCGGGAAAATACTTTAGGTTTAAAGTATCTGCTTCCGGGCCATGTGCACGCGCCCGCTACCAGCCAGGATGAGCATGAGCAGCGACCCTTCGCCCAGCACCGCATCTCCCCAGGACGACTTTGCGCGCGCGCACCTGCCGCCGCGCGCACTCTGGCCGCAGCTGTGCCTGGACTTGCCCGAGCTGCAGTATCCGCCGCGCCTGAACTGTGCCGCCGTGCTGCTCGATGCGGCCGTCGCCAGCGGTGGCGGCGAACGCAGCGCCATCCTTGCCGATGGCCAGCGCTGGACTTACGCGCAGCTGGCGCAGCAGGTCGACCGCATCGCCCACGTGCTGCGCGCCGACCTGGGCCTGATCCCCGGCAACCGCGTGCTGCTGCGCGGCGCGAATACGCCCATGATGGCCGCCTGCCTGCTGGCCGTGCTGAAGGCCGGCTGCATCGCCGTGCCGACCATGCCGCTGCTGCGCGCGCGCGAACTGTCCACGATTATCACCAAGGCGGAAGTGAACGCCGTGCTGTGCGCGCAGGGCTTGCGCGGGGAACTCGACGGCGTGCCGAAATGCCCGCCGATGTTGTGCTTTGGCGCTGACGATGCGCCACTGGAACAGCGCATGGCCGCCCACGATGCACCGTTTGCCGCCTGCGACACGGCGGCCGACGACGTCTGCCTGATCAGCTTTACCTCGGGCACGACGGGCGTGCCCAAGGGCACCATGCACATGCAGCGCGACCTGCTGGCCATTTGCGACTGCTTTCCCCGCTCCATGCTGCAGGTGTGCGCCGACGATATCTTCATCGGCACGCCGCCGCTGGCCTTCACTTTCGGCCTCGGTGGCCTGCTGCTGTTCCCCCTGCGCTTTGGCGCTTGCGCCGTGCTGCTGGAAAAACTCACGCCCGAGGGTCTGCTGCGCGCCATCGGCGCCTATCACGCCACGATCTGCTTCACGGCCCCCACCTTTTACCGCCAGATGGCGCCGCTGGTTGCGCAGCACGACCTGCGCAGCCTGCGCCTGTCCGTCTCGGCCGGCGAGGCGCTGCCGCTGGCCACGCGTGACGCCTGGCAGGCGGCGACGGGACTGGCCATGACGGACGGCATCGGCGCCACCGAGATGCTGCACATCTTCATTTCCGCCACCGGAGAGGGCATACGCCGCGGCGCCATCGGCAAGGCCATCCCCGGCTACCAGGCATGCATCGTCGACGACGCCGGCGTGCCGCAGCCGCCCGGCGTGACGGGCCGCCTGGCCGTGAAAGGCCCCACCGGTTGCCGCTACCTGTCCGACCCGCGCCAGCGCGAGTACGTGCAGAACGGCTGGAACCTGACGGGCGACACCTTCGAGATGGATGCCGACGGCTATTTCTATTACCGCTCGCGCAGCGACGACATGATCGTCTCGGCCGGCTACAACATCGCCGGCCCGGAAGTGGAAGAGGCGCTGCTGCGCCATCCGGCCGTGGCCGAGTGCGGCGTGGTCGGGCGCGCCGATGCCGAGCGTGGCCAGATCGTCGAGGCGCACATCGTGCTCAAGGAGGGCTGCCAGGCCAGTGACCTGCTGGCGGCCGAACTGCAGGACTTCGTGCGCCAGCAGATCGCCCCGTATAAATATCCGCGCGCCATCCGTTTCCTGCCTTCCCTGCCGCGCACGGAAACGGGCAAGCTGCAGCGCTTCAAACTTCGCACGGACACCACATGAATATTGTCTGCATCGGCGGCGGCCCCGCCGGCCTGTATTTCAGCCTGCTCATGAAAAAGCAGAACCCGGAGCACCGCATCACCGTCATCGAGCGTAACCGCCCGTACGACACGTTTGGCTGGGGCGTGGTGTTTTCCGACCAGACCCTGGGCAACCTGGCCAACGCGGACGAGCCGACTGCGCGCGCCATCCTGCAGGCGTTCAACCACTGGGACGATATCGAGATCCACTTCAAGGGCGAGACCGTACGCTCTGGCGGTCATGGTTTTTGCGGCATCGGCCGCAAGCGCCTGCTTAATATCCTGCAGGCGCGCTGCGAGGAACTTGGCGTGCAACTGGTGTTCGAGACGGAAGTGCAGGACGACCAGGCCATCGCGAAGCAGTACGGCGCCGACCTGGTGATCGCCAGCGACGGCTTGAACAGCCGCATCCGCACGCGCTATGCGGCCAGCTACCAGCCCGAGGTCGAGCAGCGTCATTGCCGCTTCGTCTGGCTGGGCACGCGCAAGAAATTCGAGGCCTTCACGTTTGCCTTCCGCCAGACGCCACACGGCTGGTTCCAGGCGCATATCTATCAATATGACGGCGACACGTCGACCTTCATCGTCGAAACGCCGGAACACGTGTGGCGCGCGGCGGGGTTGGACGCCATGAGCCAGGAAGAGGGCATCGCCTTTTGCGAAGCGCTGTTCGCCGAGGAGCTCGATGGCCACGGTTTGCTGAGCAATTCGCCGCACTTGCGCGGTTCGGCGCAGTGGATCACCTTCCCGCGCATCGTTTGCCGGCAATGGGTGCACCGGCACGATGGCGTGCCCGTCGTGCTGATGGGCGACGCGGCCCACACGGCGCATTACTCGATCGGTTCGGGCACCAAGCTGGCGCTGGAAGACGCCATCGAGCTGGCGCGCTGCTTCGGCCAGCATGCCGACGCCGCTGCTGGTACGGATGCTGCGCTGCTCGCCTACCAGCAGCTGCGCGCCATCGAGGTGCTGAAAATCCAGAGTGCTGCACGCAATTCCATGGAGTGGTTTGAAAACGTCGAGCGCTACAGCGCCATGCAAGCGCCGCAGTTCGCCTATTCCATGCTGACGCGCAGCCAGCGCATCTCGCATGAAAACCTGCGCCTGCGCGATCCCAAGTACGTGGCCGATTATGAGCTGTGGCTGGCGCGGCGCGCGGGCGAACAGGCCGGTGTGACGCTGCCGGACGAAGCCATGCCGCCCATGCTCACGCCCTTCCGGCTGCGCGGGGTGTTGCTGAAAAACCGCATCGCCGTCTCGCCGATGGCGCAGTACAGCGCCGTCGATGGCGTGGCGGGCGACTACCATCTGATGCACCTGGGCGCGCGCGCCATGGGCGGCGCTGGTCTGGTGTTTGCCGAGATGACGTGCGTGTCGGCCGATGCGCGCATCACACCCGCCTGCCCCGGCATGTACAGCGAAGCGCACACGCAGGCCTGGCGGCGCATCGTCGATTTCGTGCATGCCAACAGCGATGCGAAGATCGCCCTGCAACTGGGCCACGCGGGGCCGAAAGGCTCGACACGCCCCATGTGGGACGGCATCGACCTGCCTTTGAAAGAGGATAACTGGCCGCTGCTGGCTGCCTCGGAGCAGCAGTACCTGGCCGGCGTGTCGCAGCTGGCGCGCGCGGCTACGGAAAGCGACCTGGCGCGTATCGAGCAAGACTTCGTGCGCGCCACCCTGGCGGCCGCCGTCGCCGGTTTCGACTGGCTGGAACTGCATTGCGCGCATGGTTATCTGCTGTCGAGTTTTATCTCGCCGCTGACCAACCGCCGCACGGACGAGTATGGCGGCAGCCTGGAAAACCGCTGCCGTTATCCGCTGCGCGTGTTTCGCGCCATGCGCGCCGCCTGGCCGCAGGATAAACCGATGAGTGTGCGCATCTCGGCCCACGACTGGGTCGAAGGCGGCATCACGCCCGACGATGCGGTCGTCATCGCGCGCCTGTTCAAGCAGGCCGGCGCCGACCTGATCGACTGTTCCTCGGGACAGGTGAGTAAACTCGAACAGCCCGTGTACGGACGCATGTTCCAGGCGCCGTTCGCCGACCGCGTGCGCAACGAGGCGGGCATCGCCAGCATGGCCGTCGGTTCCATCTTCGAGGCCGACCACGCCAACAGCATCATCGCCGCCGGGCGCGCCGACCTGTGCGCCGTGGGCCGGCCGCACCTGGCCAACCCGGCCTGGACCCTGACCGAAATGGCGCGCATCGGCTACAGCGGCGCAGGCGCAGTGACTGGCGCAGCGTGGCCGAAACAGTACCGGCCGGGCCAGCAGCAGCTGGAACGCAATCTGCAGCGCGAGCGCCAGCTGGCCGCCGCCAACACGGGCCTCACCCCGCAACAGGTGGCCGCGCGGCTGCTGGAAGGATGACATGAACAAGGAACAACTGGACGGCGCATTGGCCGACAAGCACGCGCTGGTGACGGGGGCCGGCAGCGGCATCGGCCTGGCGTGCGCGGGCGCCTTGCTGGACGCGGGCGCCCGGCTCACCCTGGCCGGGCGCGACGGCGCGCGGCTGGCGCGCGCGCGCATGCAGCTGGAAGAGGCGGGCCACGCGGGCAGGGTGGCCATCTGCTTGCTCGACGTGAGCGTGGAAGCGTCCGTGCAGGCGGGCTTCGCGCAGGCGGGGGCGCATTTCGGCCGCATCGATATATTGATCAATAACGCGGGCCAGGCGCACGCGGCGCCGTTCGGCAAGACGGATGCGGCCATCTGGCAGCAGATGCTGGCCGTGAACCTGACGGGCGTGTTCCACTGCTGCCAGGCGGCCATGCCGGCCATGCTGGAAGCGGGCTGGGGGCGCATCGTCAACGTGGCGTCGACGGCGGGCTTGAAAGGCTACCGCTATGTCAGCGCCTATGTCGCCGCCAAGCACGGCGTGATCGGCCTGACGCGCGCGCTGGCGCTGGAAGTGGCGCCGCGCGGCGTCACCGTCAACGCCGTATGCCCCGGTTACACGGAAACGGAGATGGTGGCGCAGGCCGTGCAGAACATCGTGCGCAAGACGGGGCGCGGCGAAGACGCGGCGCGGGCGGAGCTGGCGGCTGGCAATCCGCAGCAGCGGCTGGTACAGCCACAGGAAGTGGCCGATGCGGTGGCCTGGCTCTGCCTGCCCGCGTCGGCCGCCATGAATGGACAATCGATCGCCGTCGCCGGCGGTGAAGTCATGTAGACAATGGATAAAATGGACAATGAACGCGACCTCCCGCAGGCCGAGCCGGTGCTGGACCTGGCCAGCCGCCTGACGCAGGACCACCACCAGTCGCTCAAGCTGTGGCTGCGCATGCTTTCATGCACGGTGAAAATCGAAAACGAGGTGCGCACGCGCTTGCGCGCCACCTTCGGCATCACCTTGCCCCGCTTCGATCTGATGGCACAGCTCGAGCGCTTTCCAGAAGGCATGCGCATGGGCGAACTGTCCAAGCGCATGATGGTCACGGGCGGCAATATCACGGGCATCACCGACCAGCTGGAGCAGGAAAAACTGGTGCTGCGCGTGGTCGATCCGAAGGACCGCCGCTCGTACAGCGTCAAGCTGACGCCGGCCGGCCGGCGCGCCTTCGACGAGATGGCGCGCGTGCACGAAGGCTGGATCGCCGAACTGCTGCACGGCGTGACGCCGGACGACAAAACCCGATTGATCGACCTGCTGTCGCAGATGAAACAGCATTTGAATGAACACGATCGTGACACCATCGATAAATAAAGGAAGCAACATGCGCCACTTACCCGGCCAGCCGCAAGACCTGCCAGGCAACCGCGCCAGCCTGGGCCATTACGCCGCGCGGCATTTTCTGTTTTCCGTCGACGCAGGCGTCGCCACCTTGACCCTGCACCGGCCCGAGCGCAAGAATCCGCTCACCTTCGATTCGTATGCGGAATTGCGCGAGCTGTTTCGCGCGTTGGCGCATGCGGACGACGTCAAGGCCGTGGTGATCACTGGCAGCGGCGGCAATTTCTGCTCGGGCGGCGACGTGCACGACATCATCGGCCCGCTGACAAAACTCGACATGCCCGGCCTGCTGGCGTTTACCCGCATGACGGGCGACGTGGTGAAGGCCATGCGCGCCTGCCCGCAGCCCATCGTCGCCGCCATCGACGGCATTTGCGCGGGCGCCGGCGCCATGCTGGCGCTGGCTTCCGATATCCGCATCGGCACGGCGCGCAGCAAGACGGCTTTCCTGTTTACCCGCGTGGGCCTGGCCGGCTGCGACATGGGCGCCTGTGCCTTGCTGCCGCGCGTGATCGGCCAGGGCCGCGCCGCCGAACTGCTGTACACGGGCCGCTCCCTGGCCGGCGCCGAGGCCGAGCGCTGGGGCTGGCTCAATCGCCTGGTCGAGCCGGAGGAATTGGGCGAAGCGGCGCAGCTGTTCGCCGCCGGCCTGGCCGGCGGTCCCACCTTCGCGCACGGCATGACAAAGAAAATGCTGCAGCAGGAGTGGAACATGGGTGTCGACGAAGCCATCGAGGCGGAAGCGCAGGCGCAAGCCATTTGCATGGCCACCAACGATTTCCACCGCGCCTATCACGCCTTCGTGGCGAAGGAAAAACCACAGTTCGAGGGTAATTGACATGCGTGATACGAGCTATCTGGACTGGCCGTTTTTCGAGGCGCGCCATGCGCAGCTTGCGTCCGAGCTCGATGCCTGGGCGACGCAGCACCTCGACGGTGCGCATGGCGCCGACGTCGATGCGGCTTGCCGCGCACTGGTGGCGCAACTGGGGCAGGACGGCTGGCTGGCGCACGCCACCGGCACCGATGGCAAGATCGATACGCGCGCCATTTGCCTGATGCGCGAAACCCTGGCGCGCCACGACGGCCTGGCCGATTTCGCCTTCGCCATGCAGGGACTCGGTTCCGGCGCCATCGGCCTGTTCGGCAGCCTGGAGAACAAGGCGCGCTATCTGCCGGACGTGGCCAGTGGCAAGCGTATCGCCGCCTTTGCCCTCTCCGAGCCGCAGGCCGGCTCCGACGTGGCGGCGATGGCGTGCGCGGCGCGACGCGACGGCGACGCGTATGTGCTCGATGGCGAAAAAACGTGGATCTCGAACGGCGGCATCGCCGACTTTTACGTGGTGTTCGCCCGCACGGGCGAAGCGCCCGGCGCGCGCGGCATCAGTGCCTTCATCGTCGATGCCGACAATCCCGGGCTGGAAATCGCCGAGCGCATCGCCGTGATCGCGCCGCATCCGCTGGCGCGCCTGCGCTTTGCCAATTGCCGCGTGCCCGTGTCGCAGCGCCTGGGCGAGGCGGGGCAGGGCTTCAAGGTGGCGATGGCGACACTCGACGTGTTCCGCACCTCGGTGGCCGCCGCCGCGCTGGGCTTTGCGCGGCGCGCCTTCGATGAAGCGCTGCGCCACGCGACCAAGCGCCAGATGTTCGGCCAGACCTTGGCGGATTTTCAATTGACACAGGCGAAATTGGCGCAGATGGCCACCGGTATCGACGCGGCCGCGCTGCTCACCTACCGCGCCGCCTGGCAGCGCGACCAGGGCCGCAAGGTGACGAAGGAGGCGGCGATGGCCAAGCTGACGGCCACGGAAACGGCGCAGCAGGTGATCGACGCTGCCGTGCAACTGTTCGGCGGCATGGGTGTGGTCAGCGACCATCCGGTCGAGCGCCTGTACCGCGAAATTCGCGCCTTGCGCATCTACGAGGGGGCCAGCGAAGTGCAGCAATTGATCATCGCGCGCGAATTGCTGCGCGAGGCGGCGGTGGACGCATGAACGGTATGAACAATCAGGAGAAGACAATGCAAGTGCTGCAACCAGCAGGATGGGCCAGGCCGCGCGGCTATGCGAACGGCGTGGTCGCCAGCGGGCGCACGGTGTATGTCAGCGGCATGATAGGCTGGGATGCGCAGGGCCAGTTTCACACGGACGATTTCGCGGGGCAGGTGCGCCAGGCGCTGCAGAATATCGTCGCCGTGCTGGCCGAGGCGGGCGCTTTGCCCGAGCACATCGTGCGCATGAACTGGTATGTACTGGACAAGAAGGAATATGTGGCGGCATATCCACAAATTGGTGTTGCTTACAGAGAAATCATTGGCAAGCATTTTCCGGCCATGACGGCCGTACAGGTAGCGGGACTGATAGAGGACAGAGCGAGGGTGGAGATCGAGGTGACGGCGGTGTTGCCTGACTGAATTTCTGCTACGAAATATTGTGTATTGGCATCTAAATAATAAATATTAAAACATTATCTCTCGTGTTATATTTGGCAACCGGAAAACACAGCGGTTTTAAATACTGACAGTCGAGGTAGAGGATGCAAAACAATTTTAGAGCAGCAAGAAGCGTGGTGCTGGCGGTGGCTGGCTTGGTTGTTAGCCTGGGTGCGCAGGCCGATTCCGGTACCTCGCTACTCTCTCCCGGCTACAAGACGCAACTGGAAACCTGGCTCGGCGAAGGCCGCCTGTCGCTGACGAATATTTATACCAAAGCGGCGGGCGATACCTCGCTGGACTTTCACAAGGCATCCGATGGCAAGGGGCGGACCTTTTCCATCATGGAAGCGACCAACGCATCGGGGCAAACTTGGCTCGTCGGTGGCTACAACCCGCAAAGCTGGAATTCAAGTGGCAGCTACAATATGACGCCTGAAAACAGTCAGCGCACGGCGTTCATCTTTAACCTCAGTAGTGGAGTGATCCGGTCGCAAACACCGCGTGGCTATGCGATCGACACCGTCGGCGCCTATCAAACTTATAACGGTTCCGAGTATGGTCCGGTTTTTGGTTATGGACATGACCTGTTCGTATCAGGCAATCTCAGCACTGGCGGTTACTCGAATATGTATTCCTACATTGATCCCATCAAGGGGGGGTTTGGTGAAAGCCTGCTTGATGGCTCACAGTACAGCAAGCCCAATGTCACCTATGGCGCAATGCAGATTTTCACGATCAGTGTCGTGCCGGAGCCCGCCACCTATGCGCTCTTGCTGGCTGGGCTGGGCTTGCTGGCAGCGGTATCCCTGTACAAGCGTCCGGCCATCCTGGCCTGAACAGGCATGAATCGCACCGCTTGCCAGGCTGTCAATGGCAAGCGCTTCCCTGTATAATGCCGCTGCGCGTGTCGCCATCGTACAATGGATAGTACAAGGTCCTCCTAAGACTTAAATGCAGGTTCGATTCCTGCTGGCGACACCACGTTTCCACGCAACGCGCGTCGGCAGCCTGTGATATTCCTGGCGGTAATTACTGGTCGATGGCGATTGAAGTCCAAGTTATCGGTACAATGCGTGCTTCATTCATCTAATCGGCGGCTGTTTGGCACACCACGCGGTGTGCGCGAGACGGCGCCCGAGCACTCTTACTCATTATGGCTGTCATTTCTCTTTCATCGGCGCAACTTGCGTTCGGTCACGTCGCGCTGCTCGATCACGCGGAATTTTCACTGGAAACCACGGAGCGGGTCGGCTTGATCGGCCGCAACGGCACGGGTAAATCCTCGCTGCTGAAAGTTATTTCGGGCAAGTTCAAGCTCGATGACGGCTTGTTGGTGATGCAGCAAGGTATCAAGATCGCGTATGTGGAGCAGGAACCGCAATTCGACCCGGACATGTCCGTGTTCGACGCCGTCGCTTCCGGCATGGGCGAGTCGCAGGCGTGGCTGAAGGAATACGATGCGTTGACGGGCCAGTTTGGCCAGGGCAATGACGACGAGCTGATGGAACGCATGCACGACATCCAGGTCAAACTCGATGCGGCCGATGCGTGGAGCTTGCCGAACAAGGTGGAAACCGTGCTCGACCGTCTGAACCTGACGGGCGACATGCTGATGAAAACCTTGTCCGGCGGGATGCAAAAGCGCGTGGCGCTGGCGCGCGCGCTGGTGTCGGCGCCCGACGTCCTACTTCTCGATGAGCCGACCAACCATCTGGATTTCAGTTCCATTCTGTGGCTGGAAGGTTTATTGCGCGACTTCAAGGGTAGCGTGCTGTTCATCACCCATGACCGCTCCTTCCTCGACAACGTCGCCACGCGCATCATCGAGCTCGACCGCGGCCGCTTGCTGTCGTACCCGGGCAACTTCACGGCTTATCAGACCCGCAAGGCGGAGCAGCTGGAAATCGAAGAAGTGGAAAACGCCAAGTTCGACAAGTTCCTGGCGCAGGAAGAAGTGTGGATACGCAAGGGCGTCAAGGCACGCCGCGTGCGCGACGAAGGCCGCGTGCGCCGCCTGGAAGCGCTGCGCCTGACGCGCAATGCGCGCCGCGATCAGCAGGGACAAGTGAAACTGGACGTGTCGGCCGGCGAACGCTCGGGCAAGATCGTGGCGGACCTGGAAAACGTCTCGAAGACTTATGGCGACAAGGTCATCGTCAAGGATTTCAGCGCCACCATCTTGCGCGGTGACAAGGTCGGCCTGATTGGCGCCAACGGTGCCGGCAAAACCACCTTGCTGAAGATGATCCTGGGTCAGGAAGAGTCGGACACGGGCACCATCCGCCTGGGGACCAAGCTGCAAGTGGCGTATTTCGACCAGATGCGCACGCAGCTGAACGAAGAAGCGAACCTGATGGAAACCATCGCGCCGGGCAGCGACTGGGTCGAGATCAATGGCCAGCGCCGTCACGTGATGACCTACCTGAACGACTTCCTGTTTGCGCCGGAACGCGCCCGTTCGCCCGTCAAGTCGCTGTCCGGTGGCGAACGCAACCGTTTGCTGCTGGCACGCCTGTTCGCCAAGCCGGCCAACGTACTCGTGCTCGATGAGCCGACCAATGACTTGGATATCGATACCCTGGAATTGCTGGAAGAGTTGCTGGAAGAATACACCGGCACCGTTTTTCTGGTAAGCCATGACCGTACCTTCCTCGACAACGTGGTCACGCAGGTGATCGTTGCCGAAGGCGAGGGCAAGTGGCGCGAATTCGTCGGTGGCTACACGGACTGGGAGCGCGTGCGCACCTTGCCGATCGCCACGGCGCCAGCCAGCAAGCCGGCCGTGAAGGTCGAGGCAGCCACTCCTGCCGCCAAGCAGAAAAAGCTCAGCTACAAGGAGCAGCGCGAGCTGGAAGAGTTGCCGAAGCTGATCGCCAAGCTGGAAGACGAGCAATCGGTGCTGGCTGCCGAGCTGTCGCATCCGGATTTCTACAAAAAGACGCCAGCCGAAGGCAAGCGCCTGAACGCGCGCGTGGCCGAGATCGAAGGCGAACTGCTGGAAGCACTGGAAAAGTGGGAGCAAATCGAGGCGCGCAGCAATGCCTGATTAGTTTCTTGCATTCTTTGTTGTAATTTAAGTTAGGATTACTTGCCACGGCAACGGTTCTGCTTGATATAATTATATAATTATATTTATTACATCGGAGGATGCATGTTTGTCATGATAAGCGCGCGATCCGGACCACGGCGTCCGGCGCGTGGTTCCGCCTCCGGTGCGCATCAGCATGTTTGACCGCGCCGCCTTGCCCCGCGTAGCGCCATTTCTGGCCTACCTCTCCTTCATCTTCATCGTCGACATGCTGGGCCGGGCGGGCTTTGCCGCGCAGGACCTGCGCTGGCTGTACGCCGTCAAGATCGGCGTCGTGCTGGGCATGCTGCTGTACTGGCGCCGCAGCTATACGGAATTGGCCTGGACGCCATTGGGCGCGCGCGCCTTGGCGGTGGCACTGGCCACGGGATTTGTTGTTTTTTTGTTGTGGATTAACCTTGACGCGGGCTGGATGACGATCGGCAGCGCCGATGGCTTTGATCCGCGCAATGACGGCCAGATCGAGTGGAGCCTGGTGGTCTTGCGCATCGCCGGCGCCGCCCTCGTGGTGCCCGTGATGGAAGAACTGTTCTGGCGCTCTTTCCTGCTGCGCTGGATCGACGCCCCTGATTTCCTGAAATTTCAGCCACGCCTGGCCAGTGCCAAGGCGTTTGTCATCAGCGTCGTGTTGTTTGGCTTTGAACATAATTTGTGGCTGGCGGGCATTGTTGCCGGTGCCGCGTATAGCCTGTTGTACATGCGCAGCCAATCGCTGTGGTCGCCCATCCTCGCCCATGGCGTGACGAATGGCGTGCTGGGCCTCTGGATTGTTTCCGGTGGACACTGGACTTACTGGTAATATTGCCAATCAATTGTTTGCTCTCTCAAAGACGATATCCATGTTGAATTCCCTGCGTAAACACTTTAATCCGATGCCGGGAGCTGTCATCAAGCCAGCTCACCTGACGCAGGCACTGGCCCGCGCCTTGCCGGTGTCCATGTTGTTCGCTGGCGGCGTGACATTGAGTCTACCCGCAGCTGCCGCCTTCAGCGATACGATTACCCCGTTTGTTGCGACGTCATACTCGTATGATGATAATTTGTTCCGGCTTGATGATAATTCTCCCGGTTTTAATGGTCAACGTTCGGATACTTCGCGGCAGGTGCAGGCTGGCTTCCTGTTCAATCGTCCGATTGGACGGCAGGTGCTGACAGGGCAGGCAAAATGGTCGCGCGTGTACTTCGACCATTTTGACCAGCTCGATTACAATGGCAAGGATTTTTTGGCGGATCTGGAATGGCATATCGCCAATCACCTGGACGGCCATGTGGGTGTCAGTTATGGGCAGACTTTGACACCGTTTAGCGATTTGCAGACGACGGATCGGAATTTGCGCGTGATCCGGCGTGAATATGCGAATGGCGGATGGCGCTTTCATCCCAGCTGGCGAGTGCGGGGCGGCTACTCACGGGAACGCTATTCTTATGACTCCATTGCTCAAAGCATTTCCAATCGCCAGGAAGATGCGACAGAACTCGGCCTCGATTACTTGCCGGCCAGTGAGAGTCGTATCGGCGTACAGTTGCGTCATGTGAAAGGGCGCTATCCAAACCGCGCCAACCTGGCGGCATTTGGCATCGAGCAAGGTTATGAGCAGGACGAGATCAAGGCCAATATTTATTGGCGTTTCAGTGGCATCACGCAGGCGCAATTGCTGGCTGGCTGGGTCAAGCGCAAGAATGAATTGTTTTCTGGCCGCGATGCCAGCGGGGCCAATGGACGCCTGATTGTGTATTGGGCGCCGCTGGGGAAAGTGCGGTTTACGGGGAGTCTGTGGCACGAGTTCGCCTCGGTAGAGAATTCCCTGATTTCGAGCAGCCTGAATAACGGCGCCAGCATTGCGGCGGCCTGGGATGTTTCAGCCAAGGTGCGTGTGGATGCGCAGCTGCGCCATGAAAAACGCGACTTTTCCGCAGCCCATGGCTTGGTGCTGCCACGCGACGTCAACGACACGACGCGTTCAGCATCTTTAGGTGTGACTTATGCGCCGCGTCCCAACATACAGCTTGGCGTCAATGCTTTCCACAACTCGCGTAATGGCGCCCCCATTATCAACACAGGTAGTTACCGGGCTAAAGGCCTTTCCTTTAGTGCCAGTGCACAGTTCTGAAGAGCATCATGACGGTTAATGATATACCACTGATTTCGTTTTTCCAGCGCATTCTTGATCCATTGATCATCATGGGTACGCTGTATCTGCTGTCAGTCCTGTCGGGTTCGCCTTTCACCGGTTATTCGCTGGTGCTGATGATACTGGCATTTTTTATTTCATCGTCGGTGTTTCAGTATGTCGACCCCTATCGTACCTGGCGCAGCGGCCGCATGCTGGCCTATGCTCGCGATGTCTTTGTCAGTTGGACCATTACAGCTCTGATTCTGATCTTTCTCGGCTCGGCGACGGGACTGGAGTTTCATTTCGATCACGAGCTGGTGTTGGCCTGGTTTCTGCTAACGCCATTCATATTGCTGCTCAGTCATCTTGCCGCGCGGCGCATGGTGGCCGATCCCGGGCGCGATAGCGAAGTGCGCTCCGTCGTCATCATCGGCGCCAACGACGCCAGTCTGAAGTTCGCCGCCACCGTCGAGCGTAATCCGAACCTGTTCATGAGCGTGCGCGGTTTTTTTGACGATCGCACAGATGACCGCTGGCCGTCGAAGATGCGTGAACCCATGCTGGGCAAGATGGCCGATATTGCCGCCTATGTGCGCGAACACAATATCAAGATGATATTCATCAGCCAGCCCATTTCAGCCCAGCCACGCATCCGCAAGATGCTCGATGAATTGCAGGATACGACCGCATCCGTGTATTTCTTGCCGGATATTTATATCTTCGATTTGATGCAGGCGCGTTTCGACAACGTGGGAGGCATGCCGGTAATCGCCATCCGCGAGTCGCCCTTCACGGGTTTTAACAGCATGGTTAAGCGGGGCAGCGACATCGTGCTGGGTCTGTTAATCCAGGTCATGCTGTTGCCAGTGATGCTAGTCATCGCCATCGCAGTCAAGCTGACATCGAAGGGGCCGGTGATTTTTCGCCAGCGCCGCTACGGTCTGTATGGCGAGGAAATTATTGTATATAAATTCCGCTCGATGACGGTCAGCGAGGACGGCGACAAGGTGGTGCAGGCCACGAAGAACGACCAGCGCGTCACGCGTATCGGCGGTTTCCTGCGCCGCAGTTCACTTGATGAACTGCCACAATTTATCAATGTGCTCCAGGGGCGCATGAGTATAGTCGGGCCGCGTCCCCATGCTGTGGCGCACAATGAGCAGTATCGTAAGTTGATCAAAGGCTACATGCTGCGTCACAAGGTCAAGCCAGGCATCACCGGATGGGCACAGGTCAATGGTTTGCGTGGCGAAACGGAGACCTTGGACAAGATGGAGGCGCGGATTCATTTTGACCTGGATTACTTGCGTAATTGGTCGCTGTGGCTGGATTTGTGGATCATCATGCGAACGGTGAAAGTGGTCTTGAAACGAGACAATGCACATTGACGCGCGCGATGATCGGCGGAGTGTATAGAATTTACTTTTGTTTAAACGATCCGCGATAAAATGACATATCGGATCTCTATCGCGCTAGATGGTCGCAAGTGCGTCGTAGATAAAAATCTGCCATGCGAAGGCGTGGGTAAGGAAGGCAGAGTGTCACGTGCGTTTTTTCCTTCGCCATGGTTCATATGGCGAACACCTTGACTGCATGCTCTGCCCCTTTAGCTTGCTTATTTAGTCATTTCGCGCCATTCCTAATAGCATCACAGGCCTGTACTTTTCAGGAAGGACTGCTCTGGACAGGCTCTGTGTTCCAGCGGCCTGCATGATGGAGGGTAGTCCGACAAGGGAGGGTAGCATTGAGGTTGCCTTTTTAATCATTGAAGCAAGTGAAATAGTTGTTTTAAAGCCTTCTTAATAGATTTTTAAGCAAATATTTCCCTTGTCGCCTTGCATCTTGTGTATCATATTTATAATATTGACAATCATTTGATCAGGCCCCATAATTTCGATGGAAATCTATTGTTTTTTGACAATATTGTGGTGTTTTTGTAAATGCGGTATTGGTCTGATATCAACAGAGTGATTTCCTCTACGAAACCGAAGGAGTAATCTTGAACCAATTCCATAACTCTCATATGAGCGTGCGCAAATCAGTCGTTCGTCCCCGCTTGTTGTGTGCTGCCATCGTGCTGTTGGCTGTTGCCGGATTGTCGGCCTGTGGTAACACGGAGAAAAAGGTCGGACAGGCACTAGCCAGCGTCAATGGCGAAGAGATTACGGTGTTGCAACTAAATGATGAGTTGCAGCGCGCTAATGTATCAGCTGCGCAGCAGGAGGTCGCCACCAAACAAATGCTGGAGTCCTTGATTGACCGGCAATTGCTTCTGGCTGAGGCCACCAAGGACAAGACGGATCGTGATCCGAAGGTCATGCAGGCAATTGAGAGGGCCAAAGCCCTGATCGTGGCGCAAGCTTACATGCAAAAGAAAGTAGGCTCGATTCCACGCGCAAGCAAGGAAGAAGTCGAAGACTATTTTAATAAGAATCCGCAGTTTTTTTCGCAACGCAAGCAATTCGATATGAGGGAATTGGTCGTTGCCAGTTCCGATATGAATGAAAAATTGAAGGCGGCGATGGATAGTGCCAAGTCACTGGAAGATGTGGCCGGTTGGCTCGACACTAACGGCGTGAAATACGCTCGTACCCAATTGTCACGCACCAGCGCCGATCTGGCGCCTGAGTTGAGTGGTAAGTTGTTATCGATGCCGAAAGGTCAGCTTTTTATTATCCGTGAGGGCGATCGTACCCTGCTCATCGCATTGGCCGATGTCAAGGATACGCCGGTCACCCTGGCGCAGGCAGCACCGCAAATTGAGCAATTTCTTTTTAATAAGAAAAGCAAGGATGCAGCTGATGCAGAACTGAAGCGTTTGCGGGCGACGGCGAAGATTGAGTATATGAATCAAGTTAGTAAAGCGCCTGCTGCGGCTGCTTCGGCACCGAGCGCCTCGACACCGAAAGCGTCGACGCCTGTTGTGGCTCCACCACCACCAACGAGTTCGAGCGAGGCGAATGATCGTGGTGTTGCCGGTTTGAAGTAATCGGTAGCTTTTTTGTCCTGCAACCTACTATGGAAATTAGCGAATCATGAAACGACTTGCAATGTGGATAATGGCAGCCTTGATGGCTGTGAGTGCTGGTGTCGCTGGCGCTGCCGATGTACTGCTGGGCGCGGGCGATGTGCTGAAAATTTCAGTGTATGGCAGTCCAGACTTGGCGCTGGAAACGCGTGTCAGCGAGGCAGGTGAAATAACCTTCCCCTTGGTCGGTAATGTGGCGCTGGGAGGCCTGTCCGTATCTGCCGCCGAAAAGAAGATCGGTGGCCTGCTTGAGGGCGGCGGTTTCATCCGCAAGGCGCAAGTTAATATCATTGTCACCATGTTGCAGAGTCAGCAGGTGTCAGTGCTGGGGCAGGTCAATCGCCCAGGTCGCTATCCCGTCGAGGGAAAGCGGAGCGTCATGGATTTGTTGGCCATGGCTGGCGGTATCGGTGCCGATGGCGGCGATACGATCAGCCTGATACGCAAGCGCGGCGGCACAACCACCAAGGAACTTGTGGATGTGGTGGAGATGGTGCGTATTGGTAACTTCAACCGTGATCTGGATGTGATGGGCAACGATGTCATCTATGTTGAGCGTGCTCCGCGCTTTTATATTTATGGTGAAGTTCAGCGTCCAGGCGCGTTTCGTTTGGAACGCTCCATGACGGTATTGCAAGCTTTGTCCGTTGGTGGCGGTTTGACTCAACGTGGCACGGAGCGTGGTACACGTATCAAACGACGCGACGAGCATGGTAAGTTGCAGATCATTGATGCCAAGCATGATGATTTGTTGCAGGTGGATGACGTAGTGTACGTAAAAGAAAGTTTGTTCTAATTCAACCGCTGCCGACTGTCTGACGGTCGGTTGTTTAGCTTCTTTTACTTGATGAAAGTTTTAGCATGAATTTCAACCAATTTCTATTGATCTTGCGTGCTCGCAAGACAATTTTTTTGGCAACTCTGATGGTTGTTGTTTTTACTACGATCGTGGTAAGTTTTCTGTTGCCGAAAACTTATAAAGCATCGAGTGCATTGTTGCTGAATTACAAAGGTGTCGATCCTTTAACCGGCCTGACTTTGCCTGGGCAGTTACTGCCTGGTTACATGGCGACACAAATCGATATTATCTCGAGTAAAAATGTTGCATTGCGCGTGGTTGATCAGCTAAAGCTGGCAGAGAGTCCAGCCGTGATTGCACAGTTCAATGAGGCAACTCAAGGGCGCGGTAATGTGCGTGATTGGCTGGCCGATTTGCTTTTGTTGAAGCTTGAGATCGTTCCATCGCGTGAAAGCAGCGTCGTGGAAATCAGTTTCAAGGGGAGCGATCCGCAATTCGTTGCGGCGGTGGCGAATGCATTTGCTGACGAATATCAACGCGCAAGTATCAAATTGAAGGTTGAACCTCTGCAAAAAGCGTCGAGCTATTTCAACGAACAAACAAAATTGCTGCGAGATAACGTGGAGGTAGCACAGAGTCGGTTGTCGAAGTATCAGCAGGAGCACGGTATTGTCAGCGTCGACAATCGTCTGGATGTGGAGTCGAATCGTCTCAATGACCTGTCGGCACAGCTGGTTGCGGCTCAGGGCCAGTCGATGGAGGCATCGTCGCGTCAGCAGATGGCACAGGGTCAGCGTTCCGCAGAGTCGCCAGATGTGTCTGCCAATCCATTGATTCAGAATCTGAAGATTGGTCTGGGCAATGCCGAATCGAAGCTGGCGGAAGTCGGACAGCGTCTTGGACAAAATCACCCGCAATATCAGAGTGCCCAGGCGGAAGTGCAAAAATTGCGTGCTGACTTGCGCGAGCAACTGCAGGTGACATCGAACAGCGTGGGTAATAATGCGCAGATATTCCAGCAGCGCGAAGGTGCCGTTCGGGCTGCGTTACAAGCACAGAAAGATAAGGTGCTGGAACTGAATCGTACGCGTGACGAGATGAATGTATTGGCCAAGGATGTGGAGAATGCACAACGGGCGTTCGATACCACCTCGCAACGCTTCGCGCAGACCAAGATTGAAGGACAGTCAGATCAATCGGACATCTCCGTTCTGAATCCTGCGGTACCTCCTATTGTCCCCTCCGGCCCCCGTGTCATGCTTAATACTATCTTGTCGATTTTTCTGGGAACGCTGTTAGGCCTAGGTTTTTGCATGCTGGCAGAAATGTTCGACCGCCGTGTGCGCTCCGAGAATGATCTGGCCGGTATTCTAGGGATTCCTGTATTGGGTCTGGTTGAGTGGAAGGCGCAGCCTAAAAGGCGTTTTCGTCTGCTCAATTCATTTTTTTCGCGACGCACGCGCCTGAACTGAAATGGAAGATAAAATGAATCATCCCGCCCACTTGATTTCCGCGCCGACCACGGCACTCCCTAGCCGCGACTCCAGCATAGGTGCATTGCTGCTGGAATCTGGCAAGATTACGCCAGAAAATGCCGAACGTGTCCTGCGCATGCAAAAGGAATTGGGAATCCGCTTTGGCGAGGCGGCCCAACGTCTGGGTTTAATTACTGAGTCCGACATCCAGCAAGTGCTAGCGCGTCAGTTTGATTATCCATACTTGCAAGCTGGCCAGGCAAACTATGCCAGCGAACTCGTTGCTGCATATCAGCCATTCAGCCCGCAAGTTGAAAAGCTGCGTGCCATTCGCAGTCAGTTGATGCTGCGCTGGTTTGCCCGTGGACGTAAATCTCTGGTCGTGCTGGGTGTTAATCCCGGTGATGGCGCCAGTTTGTTTGCCGCGAACCTGGCGATTGTTTTTTCACAATTGGGTGAACATACTTTGCTGGTCGATGCCAACCTGCGCACTCCCCGTCAGCATGAGATATTCAGTCTTCCTGGCCGTCAGGGGCTCTCCGATGTACTGGCTGGACGCGGCGGTTTGGATAGCGTGACAAAAGTCGAGTCCTTTGTCGATCTGTCGGTCTTGGGCGCGGGCACTTTGCCGCCGAATCCCCAGGAAATGCTGAGTCGCCCTGCTTTTGCCACTCTCAACGCGCAACTGGAAAGCAGCTATGATGTTGTCCTCTACGATGCGTCGGCGTTTTCAATCGGTTCAGATGCTCTGGCGCTGGCGGCGCGCGCTGGCGGCGTATTGCTTGTTGTTCGCAAGAATCACACGCATTTGAGTGATATCGACGTGATGAATGAGCAATTGACGCAAAGTGGTACTCAGGTGGTCGGTTCTGTCGTGGTTGATTTCTAATGAGTAGCTCGGCTCCGCGCGGTTTGCGCTTTTCTGGCTTGATGACGCCGTCAAACTTGCGCAATTTGCTGCCCATTGTCATCGGCTTTGGCTTTCTTGTGGTGCCATCGTTTTACAATCTGTTTACCGGCATCTGGTCCACAGAAGAGCAGGCGCACGGACCGATTATTCTGGTGCTGTCCTTGTGGCTCATCACACGTAAATGGCCTGAATTCATCGCCGCAGCCAAGACCGGCAACTCGATTGCCGGATGGATGCTGTTTGTCTTGGCGCTGCTGCTTTATATTGTCGGGCGTTCGCAGCAAATTCTCGCGTTCGAAATTGCTTCCTTTGTCTTGATGGGCCTCTCCATCTTGCTGGTCAAGGCGGGAGGCGCCGCCGTACGCGTGTTGTGGTTTCCATTTTTCTTTATGCTGTTCATGATTCCCTTGCCCAGTGCGATAGTCGCAGCCTTGACCATGCCGATGAAAATGGCAGTTTCGTATGTCACCGAAAGCTTGTTATTCATGCTGGGCTATCCGATTGCACGCAGTGGCGTCATCCTGCAAATTGGTCAATATCAATTGTTGGTCGCCGATGCGTGTGCGGGACTGCAGACGCTGCTGACCCTGGAAGCGTTGGGCCTGTTTTATCTGAACGTTGTTCGGCATACCTCTGTTTTTCGCAATACGATGTTGGCATTGCTAATTATTCCTATTTCCTTTACTGCCAATGTGACACGGGTAGTCACACTGACGCTGATTACATATTATTTTGGCGATGCTGCAGGGCAAGGTTTCTTGCATGGTTTTGCCGGGATGGTGTTGTTTATCAGTGCGCTGGTACTCATCATCGCGGTCGATTCCCTCTTGCAAAGTTTTGTCAAATGGCGTGTCGCTCGTCATGCTGGCGCTAGCGGAGAAGCAGTATGAATACTTCTTGGTTCCAAAGTTGTATCCTGGGCGGCGCCATGTTGCTGTCCGCCGGCGTGGCAAAAGTAGTCACGCCAACGATCAAATTGTCCGACAGCCGGCCGCCATTGGTTTTGACGGAAGTCATCCCCAGCAAATTTGGCGATTGGGAGGAAGATCGGGAGCAGGTATCTGCCGTCGTCAACCCGACTGCGGCTGCAGAGATAGCACGCATTTATGCGCAGACCTTGTCGCGTACCTATATCAACAAGAACGGCGAGCGCATCATGCTGTCGATCGCTTATGGCACCGATCAGAGCGATAATCTTTCGGTTCATTTCCCTGAAGGCTGTTATGTCGGGCAGGGATTTGCCATTGGGGCGACCACGCGTGGTGGTTTGGATACCTCAGTGGGGGCGGTACCTGTTGCGCGACTGGTCGCCAGCATGAATAGCCGTAATGAACCTATTACGTATTGGGTGGTGGTGGGTGACAAAGCCGTGGATAGTTCCTGGGAAATGAAGAAGGTGAAGCTTAACTATTCCTTACGCGGTGAAATCCCAGATGCCACCTTGATGCGTGTTTCTAATATCACTGGCAATGTGGAGCAGGGATATCAATTGCAACAACAGTTTGTCAGTGCAATGCTGGCGTCCATGACGCCTGCCGCACGTTATCATTTTTCAGGGAAGAAGCAGTAAGCCTCGTTCTTGCAGCCCCAGCGGACGTGCTCCCGATTGGCTTGCCATTATCAAATGAGTTTTTACTGGTGACGGATCAGAAATGAAATTTTTTCGAACCAGGTTGGCTGGCGCTGTGCCACAGCGCGGCACAGGCTCCGGCGCCCTTGGTATTATTATTGGTGCGGGCTTGCTCCTGTTGGCCATGCTGCTTGGCGCGGTCGTTGCACTCGACTCTGTACAACTAACAGTTGTCTTGGCAGGGGTGCTGGCGGGTATTCCCATCATGTTTTTACTCAGTACCCGCAATTTGCTGCCGGTATTGTTCATTGTGGTTTTTCTCGTGCAAGGCGCCACCCAGACGTTTTTCAAGATGCGTCTCGGCACATGGTTTGCGAGCGGGGTCGCAGCTCTGTTCATGTTGCGTGCGATGCTGGAATTCGTGGCGTTGCAGCACCGGCCCACTGATCGCATGAAGCAGCGTAGTGTCTCCGCCGATATGGTCTATGTTGTGGCCTTGGTCTATCTGGCCTTTTTCTTTTTTAGTCTGATGCTGGGACATGCGAGTGTTCCCCAGCGTATTTCGGCATTGCGTTTCGGCGTGCCCATGTTCGGCATTTTATTTGCTCTGTATTGGTTCAAATGGCCGGTGGCGCGCGTGCAGATGATGTGGTGGCTATTGGTGGCAATCGTTGTCTTTCAGCTGCCGGTCACCATTTACCAGCATTTTGGACCGGCCAAGGCCACTGACTGGGATGCGGTGGTTGGCACGTTCGGTACAGGGATGAGCCCGTCGCTTATTATTGTGACCCTGGCAGCGATGTTATATGCGTTGGCGCGCTGGCATCATGGCGCATCGAAGGCCAATTTTGCGATATGGATTTGTCTGGCCGGCTTGGCCGTGATGCTGCTTGGCGAGGTCAAAGCCGTGGTGTTCTGGATACCGATAGGCATGTTCTTCATTTTACGTCGACGCATCATGAAAAATGTCGTCGGGTTCTTTCTTTTTGGCATGTTTGTATTGGTTTTTGTCAGCGGGACGTTTTTGGCCTATAAAGCGATGTATTGGGGCGAACAGGGCGCTGCTGGCAATACGATTGAGGAGAAACTGGAGAAAACAGGCGGTTATTTTTTCGATACCAAAGTGGTCAATTATCGAACGGGTGAAATTAGTCGTGGGGCGTCTCTGTATCTGTGGTACCGCGATCCCTTGCCTTCGGCCCTGGAGCGCTTGGTGGGGTATGGCCCAGGAGCGAGCCAGAGTTCTGTCGGCATGGGCAAAGGTATTGTAGCCAAACGTTATGGTGGGCTGAGTATCAATGCCACTGCCCTGGCACAATTGCTCTGGGATGTAGGTATCCTGGGGACGATTGCTTTCGTGCTGTTGATACTTTTTGGCTTTCGCGCCGGATTGCGTTATGTCGCCACTGCCAATGCCACTCCTTCGACGCTGGCGATCGTTGATGCCAGTACTGGTATGTTGGTGATATTTTCCACACTCTTGATTTACAACCGAAGCATTCTCGATGAGCCAACCATGCAGTTGTTATTTTTCTTTTCTCTCGGATGTATTGTGCAGTATTGCCGCTTCGGCGATGATGCATTGGTCGTAAGCAAAGCCTCACAGTCGTCAGCACAGCCTGCTCTGGCTTGATAGCCACTTGCTGCTGATGATTCAGAGTGTTAAATGAGTAAGAAATCTTATGATACCTAAAGTTATACATTTTTGTTGGTTTGGCAAGGGTGAGATGAGCGTCTTGCATCGTCGCTGCCTCGATTCGTGGAAGAGGTATTGCCCTGATTTTGAAATTAAATTGTGGTCAGAGAAAAATTCTGATCTTGATAATGATTATTGTCGAGCGGCCATCGCTCGTAAGAAATGGGCATTTGTATCCGATTGGGTGCGCTTCGATGTCGTTTATCGGCATGGCGGGATCTATCTTGATACCGATATGGAATTGATACGCCCACTTGATGAGCTGTTGGTCGGTGATCGTTGCATCTTGGCGCGCGAAAGCGCGGTGTCGGTCAATCCTGCGTTTATAGCGAGTCCGGCCGGTAATGCCTTGCTCGCCGCAGCACGCGACCTGTATCTGCATGATCTTGCGCCGCGTAAATTGTTTACGTCGTCGCCGCTCGTCACTGTGCGTGCGTTGGAGCAAGTGGACGTCGTCCATTGGGAAGTGCTTAATAACAAGTCCTTCTTTCCGTTTAATCCCTATGATCATGACAATCCGCTCAATGCGCGGCAATTCATGTATTCGGATTTAGCGGAATCAACCTTCGGCATCCATCACTATGGTCTGCATGTGTCTTGGGCTGATCGGGGGCTGAAGCTGGTGATGAACAAAATCCAGGAACGGCTTGGCTTGAACCCACATTGGGGAGTTTCATTTTCGCCATTTGTGCAACGCTAATATTTTCCTGACGGTAGCCCAGCTGGCGCGGCCTCATTTGCCCTAAATTTTCCAAGTTCATGCCAACCATTTCAGTCATCATGCCCGCATATAATGCGGAAAAATACTTGGCCGCAGCCATCGACAGCATTCTTGGGCAAACCTTTCAGGATGTCGAATTGCTCGTCATCGACGATGGCTCCAGCGATACCACCGCTGCCATTGTCTCCAGCTATACGGACCCGCGCGTAAAATTGTTGCGCAACGAGGGCAATCGCGGTCTGATTTACTCGCGCAACTTGGGAATCGATGTTGCGCAAGCCCCTTATATTGCCTTTCTCGATAGTGACGATATCGCTTTTCCGCAACGCCTGGCCTGTCAGTATGCTTACCTGCAAGCGAACCCGGATGCTGCCGCCGTAGGAAGCTGGACCCAGCCCATGAATCAGGACGGTGTCTACCGCCCTTATATCTGGAGCTACCCAGGCGACAGCGCCTTCCTGCGTGCGACTTCCCTGTTTCGCTGTTATATCACCACGTCGTCATTTTTTGCGCGCGCGGAAGTGCTCAAGGAGTTGCGCTTTGCGCCTGAACATGATCTTGCTGAAGACTATGATTTGTATAATCGCGGCATGGCGAAGTACAAGTTTGAAAACATCCAGCAGGTGTTGATCGCTTATCGCGTACATGCGACCAATGTCAGTACTGTCAAGCGAGAGAAACTTGATTGGCATATGAAAGAGATTTCATCTCGCTTGCTGCGTTTGCTGGGTATCGAGCCCAGTGACGAGGAGATGGCGCTGCATCGCTATATCGAACGTCTGGAGGCGCCGCCAGCCGATGTACTGCGGCGCAGCCGAGCGTGGCTGCTGAGAATAGAGGCGGCCAACCGACGCACGGAGGTGTATTCCTCGCAAGCCATGGCGTACGCTGTCGCAGAGCGTTGGTTTTCCGTGTGCTACGCCAACGCCGGCCTTGCCGCGTTGAGTATTTATTTGAGTGGCCCGGTGCGCCCTGGTGGTGTGCTGACATGGAAGCAATATGCTAAATTTATACTGAAATCAGTTGCCCGCATATTAGGTCTAGTTAAAGTAAGCAAGAGAAAATGAAGTCAAGTATCCTCAGCTTTTTATGGCTGGCTAGCGAAAAGCTGTTGCGTATTTTTACTGGTGTTTTTGTCGGCCTGTGGCTGGCCCGTTATTTGGGCCCTGAGCAATATGGCGTCTACATGTACGCGGTTGCCTGGGTTGGCCTGTTCAATGCAATCGCCTGGTTTGGTGTTGGTGAAAATGTCATTCGCAGCTTGGTCAAAAACCCGGATAGCGATGCTGAAATGCTCGGCTCCGCATTCGCCATCCGTCTGCTCGGTTCACTCAGCGCAGGTGTGCTGGCCGTCGTGACCATGGCCTGCTTTGGCAAGTCCGACGCCAATCTGCTGATGCTGGTCATGTTGATGAGCTTGGCAATACCGTTTGCCGAAACGCCTGCAGGCATCTTCTTGCTATTCCAAAGTAAACTGGACATTGCCTTGCCGGTATTGCTGCAAAACGTGGTGCGTGTTGCGGCGGCAGGGTTGCGCATTGCGCTCATTGTGTCTGGCAGCTCCATCCTCTGGTTCGGCGGCGTAATCCTTGTCGAGTCGATCGCGATTTTCTCTGTCTTGTTTGGCCTGTATCTTTTCCGGGGTGGAAAAATCAGTTCCTGGATATTTCGCTGGGACAGCATTCGAAGCATGCTGATTCAAGGTACGCCGATTGCCATTGCCGCCCTTGTCGCATCGTTGAGCGCGCGAGTGGATCAACTCATGCTCGGTTGGTTTGCCGACTTTGCCCAAGTCGGGATGTACAGCGCGGCCTTGCGTTTCTCCGAATTCTGGTGGGCTTTCGCGCCTATCGTCATGAACTCCCTCTCGCCCAAGTATATTTTTAATGTCGACGACGAGGTCAAGCTGCAGGCGAATATCGCCAAGATCATGGCCTGCATGTTGCTTGTCAGCTTGGTGCCCGTCGTGTTTATTGTCGCTATCGGAAAATATGCCATTCCGCTGTTGCTAGGTGCCCAGTATGCGGCGGCGCTACCCGTGCTGTACGTGCATATCTGTATCGCCATACTCGTCTTCTTTGACGCGCCCACTTCGCAATTTTTGCTGGCACACAACCGGCAGCGCCAGATGATCTGGAAGTCACTCTTCATGCTTGCCGTGAACGCGATGCTGAATCTGCTGCTGGTCTCTTCCTTTGGCGCCTTGGGAGCGGCGTTGGCGACTTTGTTGGCATATGTGTTGACCATCGTATGCTTCTATCGTCTCTTTCCCATTTATCGGGATTTGGCGCGGCTGCAAAAGCAGGCTCTATATTATATCTGGCAGGTGGTATTGACACGCCGGCTGCCAGATTAAAATATATTGTTGACGACACTGCTACAGTGCATTGTGCGACAATGGCATTGAGATATAGAAAGTTATATTTTATCGATTTAAAAGTTATTTTGTTAATATTTATAGAGTGGCTATAATTGCACAAATTTATTAATGTATTAATGTAGATGATTTCCTTACTCTTTGTTTTTTAAGGTTTTTTTTACTTCCTCTGTCACTAAAAAAAGAGCCTTTGGTTGTCATTGGGCAACAATTTTTGAGCCGCGCCGGTGTATAGTTAAGCTTGTTTGCAATCGTGTCGTGTAGCTCGAAATTTACTGTTGCGATAGAAACTATTTTTTGTAATTAAATAGCGGAAATGGCAATGTCGAAACAAGCACATGCGCAATGATGATCACGTATTGAATGCGGTTCTTTTAATTTTTGGAGATAAACATGACTTTCGACAAGAGTACCTTTGCTCTCGTGCTTGGGCTTGTGCTAGCGTCGACTTGTGTCGTCAGTCGCGCTGACTGGACGCAGTCTGTCGATATGGCAGCAGTCAAACCTATGCCTGACTTTGGTCAGCTGCAGCCACAAAATCCACCGTCGTTCAGCTGGTCGCGGCATGTGTCTCGGCCCGCTTCTTATACGATCGAAATTAAAGCAGGTGATAAGGTCGTGGGAACTTACACCAGCAAGCGCAACTTCCTGTTGCCGACCAAGGCGCTGGCGGAGGGGGCGTACACGTGGCGCGTGACCCCGACAGGTACCGAGCTGTGGTCGACGCCTCGCTCCTTCGTTATTGGTGCCACGTCGAAGATATTCGAGGTGCCGGAAAGCGACGTCTTGCGTTCCAACGTGCTGCGGCATGGCCGCTCTACGCAATTGCCCAAGGATTTCCTTCCGGTTAGTAAATGGACGCCGCAAATGCAGGCAGACCGGGGCGCTGCGCTGACACGTTTGAGCAATGACGTGCTATTAAAAGTGAAGACCATCCCCAATCTGCTCGACTCTGAGTGGATAACCATGTTGTCCAGCGTTACCAGTGCGGCCAAGTCGGCCGCTGATACGGCTATTCGCAACGGCGTGGGGGCGGGAACCCGCCAGTTCGAGGCGGCCGCGTTGCTCTACCGTCTGACCAATGACCCCAGGTTTTTGGCGGAGGCACTGCGCCGCGGCGACCAACTGGCAGCTCTCAACCCGAATGGCCCCACAAGCTATGCCAATCAGGATCAGGCCACCCGACAGATTGCCCTGTCGCTGGCCAAGGGCGTGGATATGATGTGGAACTATATCGATTTGCCGCGTCGCAACCGTTGGCTGGCGGCGGTGAATACGCGGACTACCGTCATCTATGCGGATCTTTCCGGCAGTGATGGGCGACTGGACCAGTTTCCCTATGACTCGCACGGCGGCAATACCCTTGGTTATCTGGCCATGATCGCGACGCTGTGCCAAGGGGATATACCTGCTGCGCAGGCATGGTTCGATTTTTCGGTCCGTTCCTATATTAATGCGGTCTATGCCTGGAGTGGCGCGGAAGGCGGTTTCTCGCAAGGCACAGCATATGCCACCTATACGGCCGATGCGGCGATGCACATTTGGCAACCATTGAGCGAGGCGATCGGCTTCAATATATATTCGAAACCATGGGCCGATGGTTTTGCCCGTTATTTCATGTATTTCTTGCCACCTGGAACAACCGGCCACGTTTTTGGCGACCAGCGGGAAGTGCAGCCTGACTTCGCCCTGACCAAGGCTTTTGCCTCGCGCTTCGGCAGTCCTGCGGCAGGATGGTATGTCAAGAATCAGATCGGCGACGAATATGCGCTGACGTTATTGCAGGCAAAATATCCATTGCCGGTGCAGGCGGCCGCCAGCACGTTGGCGGCGCCGCCTGATGCGGCGCTGTTCCCGAGTATCGGTTGGGTTGCCATGCATAGCAGTCTGGCCGATCGCGGCCGTACCTCGCTGTACTTCAAGTCCAGTCCATATGGTTCCTACAATCACAGCCACAGTGACCAGAATACCTTTGTGTTGAATAGCGGCGGACGGCGCCTGATGATCGAATCGGGCTACGAAGATTACTATATGTCGCCGTTGGTGGTGGATTGGTATCGCCAGACCAAGTCGCACAATGGCATTACCTATGATGGCGGTATCGGTCAATTCACCAAAGGGAACGTTGAAAATCTCGCCTACAACGGCAAGATTGTCTCTTTCTCGACAACAGCCGCGCTTGACTATGCGGAGGGCGATGCCACTGCCGCCTATGGTGGTAATCTGAGCCTGGCCTCGCGCAAGGTCTGGTACTTGCGCGGCCAGGATGCGGTTGTCATGCTGGATAAGCTGAGTGCGCCGCTTGCCCATAAGTTCGAATGGAATATGCATGGTGCCGCACCCATTGTATCGAGCGGCAACGGTATGGCAAGTATTACGAACATTGACCGTTCGGTGTGCATCACGCAGTTGAATCCCTCGGACTCCAGCTTCATCAAGCGTATCGGCGCACCGCCGAAACCAGGGGTGTTTGAGGATCATGCCGCTTTCGTCAAAAACAGCGCAGCGACATCGGCCGAGTTCCTGGTGGTGCTCGATGTCGGCTGCAAACGCCCGGTGATCTCTTTGGTCAATACCGCCACTGGTCGTAACCTGTCGATCGGTTCGCGCGTCATTACTTTACCGAAGTAAACACCTCCGCCGGGATGTGTCAGGAGGCTGGTCTGGGAAAAAGGGGAAATACTTAGTATTTCCCCCTTTTTTTGGTTTACAATTGCCACATTAATATTGTTGGAATGACAATTGAATCAAAAGCCTACCTTAAAAATTCTTCAACTGGTGCCTGAAGCTATGCCCACGTTCCGCGCCGACGTCGCAGTGTTGTTCGGGAAGTATTTGCCGCGCCATGGCGTGCAAACCGATATCGTCGGCAAAGCCAGTTCCGCTGCACATGCCGGGCAGGGGTTTGCCTCTTCGCGCCGTCCTCGCAGGACGGCCTCGCGCTGGCGCCAGGAATGTTCATTCCTGGTCTTGTGCACGCGTGCCTTGTTGGGCGCCCGCAAGGAGCATTGCGACGTGATTCAGGTGCGCGATATGGTGTCGATAGGTTTGCTTGCCGTGCTGCTGGCGCGCATCAAAGGTATTCCCATGACGTACTGGATGTCCTACCTGATGAGCGAGGGCCGCATCGAACGGGCGCGCGCACAGTTGCGTCAGCGGCCATCGTTGCGCGCGCGCCTGGTGTTGCTGAAGGGCATCGTTGAAATGCGCTTGCTGTACCGCGTGCTCTTACCCCGCGTGGCGCACGTGTTTGTACAGAGCGACGCGATGCTCCAGTTGATGTTGACGCACAAGATCGATGCCGCGCGGCTGACTGCGGTACCGATGGCGGTCGATATGGAAGTGATCGATGGCACTGTGCATGGTCGTGCACATGCTGGCTGGGAAGGGCGTCCAGTGATTGCCTATCTTGGCACGCTGGATCAGGCGCGTTGCCTGGACCACCTGCTTGACGCCTTGCTGCTGATACGCGCCAGTGTACCCGATGCGCGTCTGCTGCTGATCGGCGACTCGCCTACACCTTCGGATGTGCCACAGCTGCTCGCTTATGCTGCCAGCCTTGGCTTGGCCGATGTCGTTCATGTTACCGGATGGTTGCCGTCGAGCCAGGCCTGGGAGTACTTGCGGGGGGCCGACGCTGCCGTGTCTTATGTCCCCCGCGGTCAATTGTATGACGTCAGTTCGCCCACCAAGTTACTGGAGTATCTGGCGTTGGGCATGCCGTGTGTCGGCAATGATATCCCCGATCAAGCGCAGGTCTTGACGGCGAGCCAGGCTGGCTGGCTGGTCGAGAGCAACGCCACGGCCATGGCCGCTGCGCTTGTCGAGCTCTTGCAGGATACTGTGGCGGCGCGCGCGCGCGCGCAGGCCGGCCCGTCCTATATCAATGCGTTTCGCAGCTACTGCGCACTGGGGGCAGCGCTGGCGCAGCGTTATCTGTCTTTGTTTCCGCGGGGGAATAAGGTCTGATTCTGTAGTATATTTGCATCATTGTTGACGACATGTTATTGTTGCGGCGCAGCGCAAAGTCGCTGAGTCAACCGGTATGCGCATGGTGTTGTGTTGCGGTGCTGCACAGCACGACCGGCATGCGTGATTTAATCTACCTCTAATGCGATGCTAAGTTCCTTGAAGAAAGAACTGCTCTACGGCTCAAGAGCGGTATTACGTGACAATATCTGGAATCGCCGCTTGCTCGCCCGCTTGAGCCGCCATGAAGCGCTCGGGCATGAGGCTCTGTTGGCTATGCAGCAAAAGCTGCTGCATAGCAGCATGCAAAAGGCATTGATCGCCCTTCCTTATTACCAGCATATATCCCGCGATTTTGGCGTGGGGGAAGCTGTCGCGGTCTTGCGCGAAGCATTCCCCTTGATGGATAAGCAGACCCTGCTGGCAAACCCGCGCACCCTGTATCCGCATGCGGGAAAACCTCGTCCCTGGGAAGCCATCGGCAAGACCAGTGGTACGACAGGAACGCCGCTGACTATTTGGCGCAGTCCGGCATCGGTGGCGATGGAAAACGCCTTCATCAAACGCCACTGGAGTTGGGGCGGCTTTCACGACGGCATGCGCCGCGCCACTCTGCGGGGCGACATGGTTGTGCCCTTGGAACAGGCCATGGCGCCCTACTGGTTTTACAATCGCTACAACCAGCAGTTGCTACTGTCATCGCGTCATCTGGTCGAGCGCTGTGCCGATCCGATGATCGATATGCTTGAACGTTTCGCGCCAGCCATGCTGCAGGCGTATCCATCGACCGCATACACGCTGGCACAGTTGCTGGAGCGTCGCGGCCGTACATTGAACATTCCGTTTCTTTTTTCCGCCTCCGAACCGCTGTACCCGCACCAGCGTGAACTGATCATGGAGCGTTTGGGCTGCCAGGTGATGGACATGTATGGCATGGCAGAAAGGGTGGCATTTGCTACCCAGTGTGAATATGGCGAGATGCATGTCAATCCGGACTATTCCTTTGTCGAGATTGTTGATGAGCATGGCTTGCCGACCACCGGCTATGGGCATGTGGTGGGCACGACGCTGCATAACTTGGCGATGCCACTCATGCGCTACAAGTTGAGCGACCAGAGCCGGTGGAAGCCAGGCAGCTGTCGCTGTGGCCGTCATTTCCCCATGATCGAAGCGGTGACGGGGAAACTGGAAGACAGCCTGACCGGTAGTGGGGGGGCGGTAGTCAGTCCATCGGTGTTGACATTTGCGTTCAAGGGCGTGAACCATATTGAAAAATCGCAGGTGGCACAAGTTGGTCACGAGCATTGGCAGATACGGCTGGTTCCTGGTGCGGGTTTTAGCGATGAGGACGGGCGAAAATTAATCGACAATGTGCGAACGCTCGTCGACCCTGGTGTGCATGTCGACATCGTGCTGCGCGAGTCCCTACCCAACACGGCGGCAGGCAAGTTCCGCTGGGTGGTGAATGAATGGAAGTAGGCATCCCTTGTCTGTATAGTTAAAAAATTGCCTGCAAATATATATATTATTGCAATACTCTATATAATTGCCGTTTTGTTTTCAGATAGGGTCACGGTATGTTGATGCGAGCGATTGTGTCTGTTTTTGGTTCAGACTGGAAGCTGAAGGCACTCTGTAGTGAAGTGCGCTATGCGCCGCTGAAGCGTTTGCTAATCAAATTGTATGGTTTGTACCAATATGAGAACGGCAGTTCGATCGCCTAGAACTCGACCTTCCTTGGTCAGCCTTGTTTTCCCCACGGTATCAAGAGCGTGTTCATTTCAGGTGGCGCGCGCATCGGCCGCAACTGTATTATTTTTTCAGCAGGTCACGATAGGCTCGAACATGATGCCTGGATCGAAAGGCATGCGAGCTCCAGAGATCGGTGACGGCTGCTATATCGGTGCCGGGGCCAAGATCGTGGGCAGAGTTCGCGTCGGCAACAATGTGCGGATAGGTGCCAATGCTGTTGTGTATAGCGATGTGCCTGACAATAGCGTGGTGTTATCTGGCCAGCAAAAGGTGATCGTTCGCGAAGGTTTGCAAGACAACCGTTTTTACAGTTTTCGCGGCAAGTGGATGTATTTCGAGGATGGACATTGGCGCGATGTCGATGATGTCAATGTACTCGCCGAGTTGAATGCGGACAGAGGATAGCTACGCTCGCGCACAGTCAACACTGTTCAGTAGTGGCCATGGCGTGAAAGGAAATATGAAGAAAATTGTAATGATAGGGACCAGCCCCCAAACCATGGGGGGAATCGCATCGGTCATCAAGGTATACGTGGCATCTGGCTTGTTTGAACAGTATCGCATTGAATACCTCGCCACGCATTGTGACGGCGACGCGCGACGCAAGTTAGGTATCATGCTGCGCGCATATGCCCGCTTTCTTGTTTTGCTGGTCAGCGGCCGTCTTGGTCTGCTGCATATCCATGTCGCCTCGCGCGCCAGTTTCTGGCGCAAATCCTTCTTTTTCTTGCTGGCCTTTCTTTGTCGCATTCCCACGATTTTACATTTGCATGGTGCTGAATTCGCCCAGTTTTATGGCGATGAATGCGGACCTATGCGGCGCTGCCTGATCCGCTTTGTTTTCAACCACGCCAGTCGGGTGGTAGTGCTGTCCGAAGCATGGAAGAGTTGGGTAAGTACCATTAGCAGCAATAGTCAAATCGATGCCATCTACAATCCCGTCATGTTGCCGCCTAGCGTAGCCGCGTGGCACACGCGCCAGCGCGGCAGCACGCTGTCACTGGGACGCATCGGCAAGCGCAAAGGCAGCTTCGACTTGCTCGATGCCGCCGCGGGCATTGCCGATAAGGTCAATGATTTAAGTCTTCTGTATGGGGGCGATGGCGAGGCCGATGCGGTGCGCGCCCATGCCGACAGGCTCGGCATGGGGGGGCGCCTGTCCTTGCTTGGCTGGGTCGGCCCGCAAGAGCGTGAGCGCTACTTGAATAGTGCCTATGTTTATGCCTTGCCTTCCTATAACGAAGGATTGCCGATGAGCGTACTTGAGGCGATGGCGGCGGGCATGCCTATTCTGAGTACCCCAGTCGGAGGCATTCCTGAAGCCATTACCGATGGGGTGGAGGGATTCCTGGTATCGCCCGGTGATGTGGCCGCACTGGCGGCGCGCCTGCAGCAATTGCTGCAGGACGATGCGCTTGCCGCACGCATGGGCGCGGCAGCGCGGCGCAAGGTTGAACTGTGTTTTTCCAGTCAAGCAGTCTTGCCGCGCGTTCAGGCCATGTATCAGGAACTGGGGTTTATACAGGCATGACTACGATTGCCTGGAAAATCAACCGTTTGAAATTGATGGGCGCGCCCGAAATTGTCTGGCGCGTGCAACAGTTGCTGCAAAAGAAGGCCAGCAAGTTGGGAATAGGTTTGCTGCGCAGCGTGCCTGCGGCGGATCTGTCTCGCACGGGACGGCGCTTCCTCGCCGGAGACGGCCGCGACACGGATATCGCCGCCCTGCGCGTCGCTGCCGATGCCGTGCTGGCGGGCCGCTGGAATGTGTTTGCCCTGCGTGGCGCTGAACTGGGTTTCCCACCGCAATGGAACCGCGACCCGAAGACGGGTACCGTGGCGCCGCTGACCCTGGGTAAACAGATCGATTATCGCAGTGAAAAAGTGGTGGGCGATATCAAGTATCTGTGGGAGCCAAACCGGCACCTGGAACTGGTGGCGCTGGCGCAGGCATGGAAAGTGACGGGCGAGCAGCGCTACGCTGACGGAGCACGTATCCTGCTGCAATCATGGTTCGGGCAATGCCCGTATCCCATGGGCGTGCACTGGACCAGTTCGCTTGAGCTGGCGCTGCGCCTGCTGAACTGGGCTTGCGCCTGGGAATTGCTGGGAGGGCTGGCGTCGCCGCTGTTCCTGGGCGAGGCGGGGCAGCGTTTCCTGCAACAGTGGCTCGCCGCGATCCACCAGCATGCGCATTTCATCGCTGGTTATTTTTCGCGCCATTCGTCGGCGAACAACCATCTGTTCGGCGAATACATGGGTTTGTTCGTGGCCAGCCTGGTCTGGCCTTGCTGGCCGGAAAGTGAAAAATGGCAGGCGCTGGCGCGCAAGGGGCTGGAAGAGGAGGCGCTCAAGCAAAATACGCCCGATGGCGTGAACCGCGAGCAAGCCGTCTATTACCAGCATGAAGTAATGGACATGATGCTGCTGTGCCAGATGATCGGGCAGGCCAATGGCGCAGGCTTTTCCGCTGCGTACTTGCAGCGCCTGGAGCGCCTGGCCGATTTCATCGCCGCGCTGATGGATGTGGATGGCAACGTGCCGATGACGGGCGATGCCGACGATGCGCAGATGGTGCGTTTGGCGCATGAGGACGGCTGGCATCGCTACCGTTCGCTGCTGGCCAGCTGCGCCGTGCTGTTTGACCGCGCCGACTTCAAGCGCAAGGCCGGCCATTTTGATGACAAGAACCGTTGGCTGTTTGGTGTGGCGGGCTTGCAACAGTGGCAGGCGCTTGATGGCGACCTGCCGGAGGCGCCCGTGATGGCGTTTCCGGAAGGCGGCTACTTTTTGCTTGGCAGTCATTTTGGCACGACCGAAGAAGTGCGCCTGGTGGCCGACTGCGCACCGTTGGGCTACCTGTCCATTGCCGCGCATGGACATGCCGACGCGCTTGCCTTTACCCTCTCCGTCGGAGGTGAAGAGTTGCTCACCGATCCAGGCACCTACGCCTATCACACGCAAAAAAAATGGCGCGACTACTTCCGCAGCACGCCCGCGCATAACACGGTGGCCGTCGACGGCCTGGACCAGTCTGAAATCGGCGGCAATTTCATGTGGCTGAAAAAAGCCAATGCGCGCATGATTGCCCATGATACGAATTCTGAAGTGCAAGTTTTTGAGGGCGAACACGATGGCTACGGTCGCCTGGTCGATCCCGTGCTGCACCGGCGTCGTATCGAGTTCAACTTTAATAATAAATGCATTGTTGTAAAAGACATATTACAATGTATAAATGTACATGACATTTCCGTGCACTGGCAGTTCGGCGACCACTGCGTGGTAACCGTCGATGACGGGCAATTGCAGGCGCAGGGACTGCGATCCGGATTGCGCATGCGCTGTTCGCATGGAACGCTGGGCCTCTTGCGCGGCAGCGATACACCGCCTGGTGGCTGGATATCGCGCCGCTTCGACGAAAAATCAGCGATTGCCAGCGCCGCCTGGCGCATGCGGGTGCAGGGAACAACTGAAATCGTGACGCACATCGAGTTGATGCCGCAGGCGTCGCCGGCTAATTATTAAGGGAGTATATTTTGAAAATCAGTATTTTTGGCCTCGGCTACGTGGGTGCGGTCTCTGCAGGTTGCCTGGCAACGGATGGACACGAAGTCATCGGCGTCGATCCGAACAAGACCAAGGTCGACCTGATCAACCAGGGCACCACGCCCATCATTGAAAAAGACATCGGCGAGATGATCGCCGCCACCGTGAAGAGCGGCCACTTGCGCGCCACGGCGGATGTGCGCGACGCCGTCTTCGGCTCGGACATGTCGCTCATCTGCGTAGGCACGCCGTCGCAGCTCAATGGCAATCTGGATCTGAGCCACGTGCGCAAAGTATGCCAGGAAATCGGCGCGGCCATCCGTGAAAAGGATACTTTCCACGTCGTCGTGGCACGCTCGACCATGCTGCCCGGTTCCATGCGCTCGCTCGTCATTCCGACTCTGGAAGCGGCCTCGGGCAAGGTGGCTGGCGTCGATTTCGGCGTGTGCAACAATCCGGAATTCCTGCGCGAAGGCACCGCTGTCTACGATTACTACCATCCGCCGAAGACGGTCATCGGCGAGTCCGACGAAAAGGCCGGCGCGCTGCTGGTGCAGCTGTATGAAAAGATGGATGCGCCGCTGGTGCGCACGGACGTGGAAACGGCCGAGATGGTCAAGTACACGGACAATACCTGGCATGCCGTCAAAGTGGCGTTCGCGAACGAAATCGGCAACATTTGCAAGGCCGTCGGCATCGATGGCCACAAGGTGATGGAAATCTTCTGCCAGGACACCAAGCTGAATTTGTCGCCGTACTACATGAAGCCGGGCTTTGCCTTCGGTGGCTCCTGCCTGCCGAAAGACGTGCGCGCGCTGACCTACAAGGCGCGCAGCCTGGACCTCGATTTGCCCTTGCTGAACTCCATCCTGCCGTCGAACCAGCGGCAAGTGGAAAAAGGCATCAAGATGGTCGTCGACAAGGGTGCGCGCAAGGTGGGCATCCTGGGCTTCTCGTTCAAGGCCGGTACGGATGACTTACGCGAGTCGCCGCTGGTCGATGTCATCGAGTACCTGCTGGGCAAGGGCTACGAACTGAAGCTGTACGACAAGAACGTCAACCTGGCTGCCTTGACGGGCGCCAACCAGGATTACATCCTGAACCACATTCCGCACATTTCCAAGCTGATGGTAAGCAACATGCAGGATGTGCTCGACTTCGCCGACACCATCGTCATCGGCAATGGCGCGGCCGAATTCAAGACCGTGCCAGACAGCCTGAAGCCGCACCAGCACATCGTCGACCTGGTGCGTATCAGCAAGGAACAAAGTGGAGAGCAATATGACGGCATCTGCTGGTAAGACCATGGCAGGGCCGCCGCGGCGCGTGCTGATCCTGGTGGAAAACCTGCCTTCGCCGTTCGACCGGCGCGTGTGGCAGGAAGCGACCACCCTGCATGCGAATGGCTATGAGGTGTCGATCATCTGCCCGACAGGCAAAGGTTACGAGTCGCGCTACGAAGCCATCGACGGCATCCATATCTACCGCTACCACCTGCCGCTGGAAGCGGAAGGGGCCAAGGGCTATCTGGTGGAATATACACTGGCGCTGTTCCACACTTTCCGCCTGGCGTGGAAAGTGCACTTCGCGCGCGGCTTCGACGTGATTCATGCCTGCAATCCGCCCGATTTGCTGTTCCTCATTGGCGGCTTCTTCAAGTTGACGATGGGCAAGCGTTTCCTGTTCGACCACCATGACATCAATCCGGAGCTGTACGAAGCCAAGTTTGGCCGGCGCGACTTCTTCTACAAACTGATGGTGCTGTTCGAACGCTGGTCGTTCCAGAGCGCCGACGTGTCGATCGCCACCAACGAGTCGTACAAGAAGATCGCCATCGAGCGGGGTGGCATGAAGTCCGAGGATGTCTACGTGGTGCGCAGCGGTCCCAAGCTTGACCGGCTGCGCGTGCTGCCACCCGTACCAGAACTCAAGAAAGGCCGCACTTACCTGGTCGGTTACGTGGGCGTGATGGGTGCGCAGGAAGGCATCGACCTGCTGCTGCAGGCGGCGCAATACATCGTGCAGACCCTGAAGCGCGAGGACGTGCACTTCGGCCTGGTGGGCGGTGGCACCTCGCTCGAACAGATGAAGCAGATGGCGCAGGACATGGGCATCGCCGACTACGTGACTTTTACCGGACGCGTGCCGGACCAGCAATTGCTGGAAATGCTCAACACCTCGGACGTGTGCGTGAACCCGGACGTGGCCAACGACATGAACGACAAGTCGACCATGAACAAGATCATGGAATACATGGCCCTTGGCAAGCCGATCGTGCAGTTCGACCTGATTGAGGGCAAGGTTTCCGCACAGCAGGCATCGCTGTATGCCTTGAAGAACGACCCCATCGACATGGCGCGCAAGATCGTCGAATTGCTGGACGACCCGGCCCGCCGCGAGCAGATGGGCGCGTTTGGTCGCCATCGCGTGATCAACGAGTTGGAGTGGGAGTATGAAGCGCCCAAGCTGCTGGCCGCGTATGCGCGCCTGTTTCCCGCCACCGCGCCCGCTACTCCCGTGACCTTGAGCAAGGACGGCCGCTGACAGGCGCCGCCTGGCCAGCCATCCCCAATCCTGATGGAGCATACGCGACGATGAAAGCAATGATATTAGCGGCAGGCAAGGGCACGCGCGTGCGGCCCCTGACCTATGATTTGCCCAAGCCGATGATTCCTATCCTGGGCAAGCCCGTGATGGCTTACCTGGTGGAACACCTGGCGCAGCATGGCGTGACCGATATCATGGTCAACGTCAGCTATCTGCATGAAAAGATCGAGGAATATTTTGGCGAGGGCCACCAGTTCGGCGTGCAGATCGGCTATTCCTTCGAAGGCTATACGAACGATGCGGGCGAGGTCGTGCCGCAACCGCTGGGCTCGGCTGGGGGGATGAAGAAGATCCAGGAATTTGGTGGCTTTTTTGACGACACCACGATCGTGCTGTGCGGCGACGCTTTGATCGACCTCGACCTGGAGGCTGCCCTGCGCGAGCATCGCAGCAAGGGTGCGCTGGCATCCGTCATCACCCTGGAAGTGCCATGGGACAAGGTGTCGAGCTATGGCGTGGTGGTCAGCGACGATGATGGGCGCATCCGTGCCTTCCAGGAAAAACCGGCGCAGGCCGACGCGTTGTCCAACTGCGTCAGCACCGGCATCTACATTTTCGAGCCGGAAGTGCTGGACCTGATACCCTGCGACCGACCCTTCGATATCGGTTCGGAACTGTTTCCCTTGCTGGTGGAAAAGGGCTTGCCGTTCTATGCGCAAAAGCGCCAGTACAACTGGATCGACATCGGCAGCGTCAAGGATTACTGGGAAGTGCTGCAAAGCGTGCTGATGGGAGAAGTTGCCCAGTTGCAGGTGCCGGGCACCCAGATTGCCGATGGCGTATGGGCTGGCCTGAATACCAGCATTGATTGGAGCGGCGGCACGCGTATCGAAGGCCCCGTCTACATCGGCTCAGGATGCCGTATCGAAGCGGGCGCGACCATCATTGGTCCCACCTGGATAGGCCACGGCAGCCATGTGTGTAGCGGCGCGGAAGTGGTGCGCAGCGTGCTGTTCGAGTACACGCGCGTGCTGCCGGACGTGCGGCTCGATGAAATGATCGTTTTCAAGGATTATAGTGTCGACCGTGCCGGCCAGATGCGCCACGCCTCCGAGTATGCCACCGATGCCTGGGGTAACGCGCGCGACCGGCGCAGCCGGCGCCGCGCGGAAACGCCGCCGGCCCTGTACGCTGCCTTATAAACTGTTTGCGAAGTGAAACCATGAAAATTTACCCAGTCATCCTGTCCGGCGGTTCGGGCACCCGTTTATGGCCGCTGTCGCGCGCCGTGTTGCCCAAGCAACTGTTGCCGCTGGTAACGGACAAGACCATGTTGCAGGAAACGGCGCTGCGCGTGACCAGCCTGCCCAACCGCCGTGCCGGCGATAGCGGACTGGCCGGTTTCGACGTTATGCCGCCGCTGGTGGTGTGCGGCAATGAGCACCGTTTCATGGTGGCCGAGCAGTTGCGCGAGATCGGCTTGCCGCCGCTGGGCATTTTGCTTGAACCGGTGGGGCGTAATACGGCGCCGGCCGTGGCCGTGGCTGCGCAATATCTGCTGGCCATCGACCCGCAGGCGCTGATGCTGGTCTTGCCGGCCGACCATGTCATCACCGACGTGGCTGCGTTTCACCAGGCCATCGCCGAGGCGGCGCTGCTGGCGGCCGATGGCGCCCTCGCCACCTTCGGCATCGTGCCGACGGTGCCGGAAACGGGCTATGGCTACATCCGCAGCGGCGCGCCTGTGAGTCCGGGGAGCATAGGCTGCAAGGTCGAGCGTTTCGTGGAAAAACCGGACCTGGCCACGGCGCAGTCGTTTCTGGCCGCCGGTAATTATTTCTGGAACAGCGGCATGTTCATGTTCCGCGCCGAACGCTATCTGGGCGAACTGGGGCAATTCCAGCCCGCCATGCTCACCGCCTGCGAAACGGCCGTGCGCGACGGCTACCGCGACCTCGATTTCTGCCGCCTGGAAGAGAAGGCCTTCGCCGCCTGCCCGTCCGATTCGATCGACTATGCCGTCATGGAGCATACGGCGCATGCAGTGGTGCTGCCGGCCGCCATCGGCTGGAGCGATGTCGGTTCCTGGTCGGCCCTGTGGGAAGTGCAGCAGGGTGATGCCAACGGCAACGTGGTGCGCGGCGATGTGTATCTCGATGGCGTGAGCAATTGCCTGGTGCGCGCCGAGCGGCGCATGGTGGCCGTGCTGGGGGTGCAGGACTTGATCGTCGTGGAAACGGACGATGCGGTATTGATCGCGCACAAGGACCAGGTGCAGCGCGTAAAACAGGTGGTCGACCACTTGAAGCAGGCGGGGCGCAGCGAACACGTGCAGCATCGCAAGGTGTACCGTCCGTGGGGCAGCTACGAAGGCATCGATATCGGCGAGCGCTTCCAGGTCAAGCGCATCACCGTCAATCCGGGTGGCAAGTTGTCGCTGCAGATGCACCACCACCGGGCCGAGCACTGGGTGGTGGTCAGCGGCACTGCGAGCGTCACCTGCGGCGAGAAGGTGACCTTGCTGACGGAGAACGAATCGACGTACATCCCGATCGGCATGACGCACCGGCTGGAAAACCCGGGCAAGCTGCCTTTGCACCTGATTGAGGTGCAATCTGGGAGCTACCTGGGTGAAGACGACATCGTGCGGCTGGAGGATGTTTACCAGCGCGCCTGATGCCGGCCTGGACGTTGGCGCAGCGTCCTTAATCGTCAACCGGCGCTGGATGCATTACATCTGGAATACAGTCGCTCTTGATGATTTTTCCAGGGTTCCCTGCAACGATAGAGTAGGGAGGGATGTTTTCATTCACCACGCTGCCGCCAGCAATACGGCTACCGCGCCCAATCGTGATACCGCCCGTAATGATTGCATGTGGGCCGACCCACACTTCATCCTCCAGTATCGGGTAGCCTGTCACGCGTGTTCCGTCGGTGCTAATGCGATCGCGCCGCCCAAGCGTTACGCCATGGAACAATGTGACATTTCTACCTATGGTTGCCCCTGGACTCATTACCATGCCCCAGCCATGCGTGAGCGCGAAACCGGCGCCAATTTTTGTATGCCACGGAAAATCCACGCCTGCCAGTGAGGCAGCGCAGCGATGTAGCAGTTTGCATGCCGGCAATAGCAGTTTCCCCGCGCTCTGTGTATTGTTTGCCGCCTGGCAAAGGCGCGCCGTGGCTACCACCCGGAATGATCGATTGCGGATTGCCTCGCGCAGCGTCAACAGCGCGCCGCTGCGGCCATGTTGGCGATAAATATCCGCCTTTAAATACGTCCATGCTGACATGCGTGCTCCGGTGGGTTAAATACGGATTGATGAAATTTCAACAATATTAACCCCATCCACAAATAAATGATATCTAAAAAGCATTTATATGATTTAAAAGTAATGCCATAAGGAAATTATTTATTGAAAATAGTGCAACACAAAAAATTGCTTTATGCTATGATTCTGTCTGGTTTGATCAAATAACTCATGCGGACGCGCTGGCGCGTCCGCATTTACGTTCAGTGGAATCGCATGAAGAAAAATACGTATTCGGTGCTGGCTGCGCTGGCCTTTGCCGGTTCAGCTTTGTTCTCGCAGGCAGTCATGGCCGCGCCCGTCGACATCAGTTCCACGCCTGGCGCAGTGAGTCTGGCCGCAGGTGGTTCGCTGACCTTTGGCGATAAGTTTAAAAACAATCAAAAAAGCAATTTTTTCAATGACCTGTTCGCATTTAATGTGAGCAAGACCAGCGACCTGAGCGTGGTACTGAACTCGCGCAGCAGCAGCGCGGCGAATGGCCTGAACCTGACGGGTTTCGGTTTGTACAGCAGCGTCGGCAATACCTTGGTGCTGGGCGGCGATCAGTTGCTGACAGGCATCGATGACAAATGGACCCTGTCGTATGCCAATCTGGCTGTCGGTTCCTATTACTTGAAAGTCAGTGGCAACGTGGTGTCAAACACGGGCGCGGCTTTCAGTGCGAACGGCAGCCTGGTGTCGGCCGTGCCTGAGCCAGGTACGTATGCGATGTTGCTGGCGGGCCTGGGCCTGCTGGGCTTCATGGCACGCCGTCGCCAGAAGGCGGCTTGAGTCCTGCCTGGTTGATTGGCATCCTCGTTTGTGTTTCCATCCCGCAGCTGGCTTGAGCCGGTTGCAGTCATCTTGGTGAAAAGTATGAAAAAATTCCTGAAATCCCTGTTCGTGGCCGCCATGTTTGCCGGCAGCAGCCTGGCAGCCCATGCGGCGCCGGTTGACATCAGCCACGCCACGGTGGATCTGACGCAAGACTTGCTCGATTATTCCAGCAGTGAGCTGCTGGGCTCGTTTTCGCTGGCGCCAGGCCAGTTGGCTGGTGTAGGCAATAACTTTTTCAGCGACAAATTCATGTTCAGTGTGACGGGCTTGAACGACCTGAGCGCACTGGCAACGTCGCTCAAGCCGAGCGCCAACTCCGGCCTGACATTGACCGGTTTCAGTCTGGGTAATGCCAGCGGCATTCTGTTTCATGGCGCGATTGATCTGATCAAGTTCACCGCGCAAGACCAGGCGTGGTCACTGGAGTCCGGCTCCGCGCCTTTAGCTGCTGGTAATTATTTCCTGCAAATTGACGGCTATGTGGCCTCGCCAACGGGCGGCAGCTACAGCGGCATCCTGGCCGTCACGCCAGTACCGGAACCGGAAACCTACGGCATGTTGCTGGCAGGCCTGGGTTTGCTCGGCTTCATGGCACGCCGCCGCAAGCTGCAAGCTTGAATTTGAGCGCGCTACTGGCGTGCTGATATTGTTGTAAAAAAACGGAGGCTGCGGCATCCGTTTTTTTTCGTCGGCAAGCATCATGACGCTATAATCGTCAGGCATGGCTGGCGCTCGTGACGATATCGCCTCGACGCTTATTCCTGAACTTTTACTGACGATAGCGATCATTGCGTACATTTATCTATTTTTTTCTGCTCACTGCCTCCAGCAGTGCTCATGCCGATGCGCCATTGGCGACGCAGGGATTGCTGCCGCCACAACTGGCCATTGTCATCAATGATGCCGAACCGAATAGTGTTGAGGTTGGCGAATACTATCGTCAGGCCCATGGCATACCGGCCGCGAACGTCGCGCATGTCACTATCCCGAACCGTCCGCGCAAATTCAGCGCGGAACAATTCGCCGAGCTGAAGGAGCGTATTAATGCGCAATTAAAGCCGGGAATACAGGCTGTATTGATGGTGTGGAGCGCACCGTATGCCGTCGAATGTAATTCGATTACGTCGGCTTTCACGCTGGGTTTCGATGCCGCACAATGCGTCAAGACTTGTGATCCTGGCAAGCCCAGCACATATTTCAATTCGACCGTGGCGCAGCCATATACCCAGTTGGGTCTGCGTCTTTCCATGCTCCTGCCGGTGGATTTTGTCGAGGAAGCCAAGGCGGTGATTGACCGCGGTTCTGTCAGCAGTTTTTCGGCGCCCAATGCCAGTGCCTACTATTTACAAACCAGTGAGGCGGCGCGCAATAGTCGGGCTGGCTTCTTTCCGCCAAGCGGGGTGGTGAGTCAACGCAAGTTAACTATCAAAAATATCAAGGCCGACAGCCTGGACGGCGCCAAGGACATCATGGTCTACCAGACAGGTATTGCGCGCGTGGCCAAGCTCGATACCTTGCACTTCCTGCCTGGTGCGCTGGCTGATCACTTGACGTCATTTGGCGGAGATTTGCGGGGAAATGGGCAGATGAGCAGCCAGCGTTGGCTGGAAGCGGGTGCAACGGCTAGCTATGGCACGGTGACTGAACCATGTAATTACTGGCAGAAGTTTCCCAATTCCACGGTGTTGTTGCGCCACTACCTCTCTGGCGTGACAGCATTGGAAGCGTATTGGCGTAGTGTCGCCTGGCCAGCGCAGGGATTGTTCATCGGTGATCCGCTGGCGGCGCCGTATGCGCGTTATCGGCGCTAAGTAGTCCGCGAGATAATAGTGTGAATTTATACTGAGCAGAAGCGGATATACTGCAAGGCGCCCGCCGCCTTGCAGCACGCCGTTTATGATAGCTAGAAATCACAAGAATTTATTGGGGGTTACTTATCGATCGAACGATATTGGCGGAACGGGTGTGTGGCGAGGAGGAGCTGTGTGCGCGGCGGCTTCTCCTTTTCCAATGGTGGCGTGTGCAATGCGGGCGCGGCAGGTCGCGCAGTGGTGGCTACTTGCGTGACTTGCTGCGCGCGGCGCATGCCAGCAAGGCGATGCCTGCAAGCATCATCAGATAGGTTTGTGGTTCCGGCACGGCGGGAATAGGCAGCGTGGGAGGCACGACGTTTCTGCCACCGTCCAAGCCGCCCGTTGTTCCGCCTCCACCAACGCCGCCACCAGTTGCCGGGAGGCCGCTACCGAAGCTGCGGCTTGCCAGCAGGCTGGTATTTTCGGGAGCGAGGCTGGCATAGGCAATGGCTGGGCGATATTCAGTCTGCCAGTCGGGAGACTTTTGCGTAAATTCATCGGTGCCAGTGCGGTCCGCATTGAAGGTGGTCAGCTTCCGCCCACGTCCATTGCTTCCCCCTCCATCCTCCTCTCCGGTCAACAGGTCCAGTGAATGGCTGCGACCTGCAAAGCCAGGCTTGCGCAAATTCGGCATGGCCTCATCTCTGCCATAGCCTTGCGTTTCACTGTTACCGTCATTGGTGTGTGCGCCGAAACCGACATAGCCATTGAGCAGACGGCAGGAGCTGTAGGTGCTCTCCATATCGGCATCTCCCGCCTTGCCTTGTTGTGTTGCAGCGTTATCTGCGACTTGGCATCGTTTACTGTCGTCGGCTTGATCGCGTTGCACGCCATTTTGCGCTGATGCCGCCACAGGCGTCATCGCCAATGCGGCAGTCAGTATCAGCAGGGGAGCAGTAAATCGGGTTATTGGTGTAAACATGGCTGATCTCTTAGGAAACGTGCAAAGCGCTAAGGTGGTTTTCCCGGCGCTCGGCAGTTGATTATAGCTCCGCTTGCCAACTTTGCTGGCCGCGGCGAGCTGTATCTCAAGGCCAGGCGAGGGTGGGGCCTGTTCTTATCTATGAATGGTACGTATTTGCGTAAGAGAATTTATCTCTCTTGCAAAGAATTAAACTTATTTGTTGGAAATATATCATATTTTTCCGATGCGCGCTTTTTGATGTTGCCCAAAATTTTTTATTGTTGCTTATTGGATACCTCTCATCCGGTTGCCCAGGAGGCGATGGCATGCCTGCATTACTCCAAATGGCTTAATTAAATGTCATCAAGTCGTCATCCCAGGCATTTAATATGCAAATAACAAGTCTGAAATATTTTTGTTAATTGTGGTGCGCCGGCCGATCATGTGGGGCCGGCGTCATTTATTCACCGACCGGGATCCTCATGCACACCTCGTTTTCCCCCTTGCGCACGCCGCTGCGCCTGACCGTCATGGCCGCCGTGCTGGCCAGCCTGTCCCTGCCAACCGTGGCCCTGGCCGCTTCCGATATCGTCATCAGCCAGGTATATGGCGGTGGCGGCAACAACGGCGCGCTGTACCGCAACGATTTCATTGAGATTTTCAATCGTGGCAGCAGCCCCGTTAACCTGAGCAACTGGAGCGTGCAATACGGCGCGGCCGGTGGAACGAGCTGGGCCGTGACGGCCTTGCCGGCCATCGATCTGCAGGCTGGCCAGTATTTGTTGGTGCAGCAAGCCAAAGGCACAGGCGGCACGCAGGACTTGCCCACGCCGGACGCCACGGGCACCCTGACCATGTCGGGCACGACGGGTAAAGTATTGCTGAGCAATAGCAAGACGGCACAAGTGGGAGCGGCTCCTACGGGCGCGGCCGTCGTCGACCTGGTCGGCTTCGGCACGGCCAACGGTTTTGAGGGCAGCGTCGCGCCCGCGCCGTCGAATAGCGTGGCTATCTTGCGCGCGAATGGCGGCTGTGTTGACACGGACGACAACGGCGCCGACTTTGCCAGCGGCAGCGTGACGCCGCGCAATACGGCCTCGCCGCTGAATGTTTGTGGCGGCCCCGTGGTGCACCAGATCATCACCAGCTGCCCCGCCAGCCTGGCCTTGGCCGTGGGCAATGGCGGCAACGCCGTGCTGCGCGCCTCCGACGTCGATGGCATCGTGAATGCGGCCATCTTGAGTTCGCCCGCCGTGGCCGGCATCAGCCTGGCCAGTTTCAGCGCTGCCGGCGTGGCTGGCGACAGCGCCAGCGTGAGCCTGCTGGTGGCCGCCGGCGTGCCGGTGGGCAATTACCCCGTCATCGTCAGTTTCAGCAACGACCAGCAGCAGACAGCCTCGTGCAAGGTGGACGTGGCCGTGCAGGGCCTGGCCGCCATCAGCCACACGATTCCGCAAATCCAGGGCAGCGGCGCGGCCAGCCCGTACGCCAATTCCGTGCAGACAAGCGAAGGCGTGGTGACACTGAAAGTGGGCACCGGCTTCTTCATCCAGGATGCGGCCGGCGATGGCGATCCGTCGACGTCGGACGGCATCTTTGTCTACACGGGCAATACCGTGACCACGGTGCAGCCGGGCGAGCTGGTGCGTGTGACGGGCACGGTGTTTGAATACACGCCCACGGGTGCGAAAAATTCCTACACGGAATTGAAGGATGTGACGGCCATCCTCACGCAAAGCGCCGGCCACAGCATCGTGCCGACGAATGTGACTTTGCCAAACGATAACTTGGCTGCTGTGGAAGGCATGCTGGTGCGCTTCACGCAGCCGTTGACCGTGTCGCAGAACGCCTACCTGGGCGCGCGCGGCGAATTGACCTTGTCGGCCGGACGGCGCGAAGTGCCGACCAACCGCTACCCAGCCGGATCAAACGAAGCGCAAGCCTTGATCGCGGCCAATGCGAACAACCTGATCGTGCTCGATGATGGCATTTTCGTGACGCCGCCCACCATTCCTTACATCGGCCAGGACAACACCGTGCGCAGCGGCGATACGGTGGCCGATCTGACGGGCGTGGTCGACTTTGGTGCCATCGGCGGTGGCGGCGCCGCGTACAAACTGCAGCCGACGCAAGCGCCGCAGTTTTCGCGCGACAACCCGCGTGCGGCCAGCCCGGAATTGCCTGCTGGTAACGTCAAGGTGGCCAGCGCCAATGTGCTCAATTTCTTCACGACCTTTACGAATGGCAGCAACGTCTTTGGCCAGACGGGGCAGGGCTGTACTCTGGGCACGTCGACAAGCAAGAGCAATTGCCGCGGTGCCGACAACCTGGCTGAATTCGTGCGCCAGCGCGACAAGATTGTCGCCGAACTCAAAGCCATCGATGCCGACGTGGTGGGCTTGATGGAAATCCAGAACAATGGCGAGACGGCCGTCACCTACCTGGTCGAGCAACTGAATGCGGCCATCGGCGGCGTGAGCTATGCCGTGGTGCCGAAACCGGCCGCGACCGGCACGGATGCCATCCGCGTGGCAATGATTTACAAGCCGGCCAAGCTGGGCCTGGTGGGCGGCGCCTTGTCGGATGCCAATGCCATCAACAACCGTCCGCCGATGGCGCAAACCTTCCGCGCCGGCAATGGCGAGAAATTCTCGCTGATCGTCAACCACTTGAAATCGAAGGGCAGCTGCCCGTCGGGCGGGCCGGACGCGGACAACAACGATAGCCAGAGTTGCTGGAACGCCACGCGCGTGCAGCAGGCGCAGCGGCTGGTGGGCAGTTTCGTGCCGCAAGTGGCAGCCGCTGCCGGCGACGCGGACGTGCTGGTCATCGGCGACCTCAATTCGTATGGCGCGGAAGACCCGATCCAGGTCATCACGGGCGCCGGCTTCGTGAATGAACTCGAGCGTTTCGTGCGCCCGTCCGGCATGCCGTATTCGTACGTGTTTGGCGGCCAGAGCGGCTACCTCGACCATGCGCTGGCCAGTGCCGCGCTGAGCCCGCAAGTGGCCGGCGTGGCCGAATGGCATGTCAATGCCGACGAGCCGGAAGTGATCGACTACAACATCGATGCCGCCAAGCCGCAAGACTTGTACAACGCCTTGCCGTACCGCGCCTCGGACCACGACCCCGTCGTCGTCAGCCTGGACTTGCAGCCAGCCTACCGCGACATCACGGCCGCCGTGAGGCAAGCCAGCTCGGGCCTGACGGTCAACCGCGCCACGCAAAAATACACGGGGACGTTCTCGTTCACCAACACGGGTACCAGCACCTTGAACGGCCCGTTCCAGGTGGTGTTCGGCGGCTTGCCTGCCGGCGTGACCCTGGCCAACGCCACTGGCAGCCATGCGGGCGCGGCTTTCGTCAGCGTCAACGCGGCCAGCCTGGCGCCGGGTGCGACGGCTTCGTTTGCCGTCAGTTTCAGCAATCCGTCGAAAGTGACGATCAATTACTCAGCCAGCATCTACGCCGGCAACTTCTAAGGACATCACCATGTTTGCAACGACACTCAACCGTACCTTGCGCCACGCGGTGCTGGCCGCCTTGCTTGCTGGCAGCTCCAGTCTGGCGCTGGCTGACCCGCTCAGTTACCACGTGGAAATCGACACCAGCCAGTTTTCCGGCGCCGGCTTCCTCGACTTTTCCTTTATCGCCGGCAACAGCCCCGCGCCGGGCGCCAGTGCCATCTTGAGCAACTTCTCGGGCGCTTTCGGCGCGCTCGAATCGCAGGAAGGCAGCGTCAGCGGCAGCCTGCCCGGTACCTTGACCTTCGGCAATAGCGGAGCGTATAACGACTGGTTTCACAACGTGACCCTGGGCGGCAAGTTCGGTTTCAATATCGTCTTTGGCGGCGACTTTCTGAACACGGCCGGCAGCGCGGGCACGACGTTTGGCGTGGGCTTGCTCGACTACACCGGCATAGCTTACCTCGGCAACGCGAATGGCAGTGTGCTGCAATTCGAACTGACGCCGCTCAACGGCGGTTTGCCCGCCAGCATCGCCGGCAGCACGTATGCGAGCATCGCGTCCATATCGGCCGTGCCGGAAGCGTCTGAATGGATGATGCTCACGGGCGGCCTGGCACTGATCGGATTTGCCCTGCGCCGTCGCCAGCCTGTCACCCGCACCTAGTCTTTCCAGACTGAACACAGCGCGCCTGCGGGCCGCTGTGTTTCATCTATTTAGTCGTAATAGCTATAAATCAGGAAACTAAATTGTATTGGTCAGCGTTTTACGCTTGATGCATAGTAAAAAACTTGTCGGGCAGTCTAGTATTTTCATGACTGCTGCCAACTTTTTTCGGGAGATGCATCGATGCCTGGCCATATTCTGGTGCTGGACCCTGCGCCCGCCATGCAGGCGCTGCTGGTGCATAACCTCGCTGGCGCCGGCTACCGGGTCAGCTGCGCCCTGGATGCGCGCGGTGCGCTGGCGCTGCTGGCAGCCGATCCGCCCGAGGTGCTGCTGCTGGAATGGGAATTGCCGGACGCGTCCGGTATCGCACTGCTGCGCCAGGTGCGCCAGGACGGCGTACTGTGCGACTTGCCCATCATCATGCTCAGCGCGCGCGACAGCGAACAGGATAAGGTACTGGCGCTGGAAAGCGGCGCCGACGATTATCTGTGTAAACCTGTCGGCCCCCGTGAAATGCTGGCCCGCGTGCACGCGCTGCTGCGCCGCCGCGCGCCATCGGCCTTGCGCGCAGGCGCAGCCACTGCAGCGCTGAGGCTCGACCCGCACACCCTGCGTGTGACGGCCGGTAACGTGCCCGTCAGCCTGGGGCGCGTGGAATTCAAGCTGCTGCATTTCCTCATGGATCATCCGGACAGGGTGTATAGCCGCGCGCAACTGCTGGACCAGGTGTGGGGCCATGCCGCCTATCTCGACGAACGCACGGTCGACGCCCATGTGGGACGCTTGCGCCAGGCTTTGCTGCCGGGCGGCTGCGGCCACCGTATCGAAACCGTGCGCGGCAGCGGCTACCGCTATCTGGCGCTTGATACCGCCGTGTGCGCATGATGCTGCTGACGGGGCGGGAGCAGGAATACCTGCTGCACGCCATCCTCAGCGCGCATGGCATCGCCGTGCCCGGCGATTTCTTTCTGTGGAGCCAGGGGCCGCTGCAAATGCTGTTGCCGCACGACTTATTAATGTGCGCGCAACTGGACGCCGACGGTGCCGTGTTGCGCAGCGAAGCCTGGCATAGCGCCGCGCCCGATCACGCGCAGCTGCGCGAGCGTCAGGGGCAGCTGGCATACCTTGCGCTGGCCTGGCGTGCCGGTGGCCAGAAGGCAGGTGTCATCGACGGCGTGCTGGTGCACGGCAGCGTGGGCGACGCCGGCGGCAGCTTTTTTGCCCTGTTTGCGATGGGGGCGACGGATGCGCTGCGCCAGGCGTATGCGCTGGAATTGCTGCTGCCATATCTGCACCTGTACTGGCTGGCGTTGCCTGGCAGCCAGCGTGCGCGCATGACCGGCACGGCTGGCATGCGCGCGGCCAGTGCGCGCGAGCTGGAAGTACTGCATTGGGTGCGCGAAGGGAAAAGCAATAACGAGGTCGGGCAAATTCTCGGCATTAGCGGCGCCACCGTGAAAAGCCATTTGCAGCGCATCTATAAATTACTGCAGGTGAGCAACCGCATGCAAGCCGTGTCGCGCAGCGTCGCGCTGCGACTGCTCAGCCATTAGCGCTGGTCCTGCGGCCTGGTCTGCACCTTGCCATTGCCGCCACCATCTTGCATGTGTTCGACGGTGCCGGGCGACACCCTTGCCACGTCCGGGCTCGCTTTCAGGCGCGCCACTTCGGCTGGTGTCAGCATGGCGGCAAAGCCGTTGAAAGTCACCGTGTAGCGGTATTGCACGGGGGCATCGGGTACCAGCGCCAGCACTGCGCGCTGCTGCGCTTCCAACTGGGCCGTGTAGCGCCGCGCGGCGTCGCTGTGCGTATCGAGCCCATGCACGCCATCCGCTTGTGAGGCCAGCGGCGGGGCGCGCAACTGTACCAGATAGGACAGCCGCGCCGCAGCGGCCTGCGCCGCGGCAGGCAGTGCATGGATGCTGGCCATGCCGGCCAGGATGGCAATGCTGAGGCGAAATGTGGACATGCGCCGATTGTACGCGCGTCTCGCAAAAAAAACGCGCCCCGCAGGGCGCGCCGTGTACTGCCGGGAGCGATACCGTTACAGCTTGGCGTCCGCTCTCACGTTGCGCTGGCTGGGGACGGCCAGCGGCAGCGGGTTGTTGGTCTCCACCGACAGCACGGTGGTGGACGCTGCCGCGTTGTTGCCATCGAGGAATACTACACCGCCCAGGTAGCGTTTGCCCGTTTCCAGTCCAGACCAGCTGACGCCAGCCGTGGCGCTACCGCCCACATACACCTTGGTGGGCAGGGTGGCTTTCAGGTTGCCGCCCTTGTCGGCTGTCGTGACGACGGCCGACGACAGGCCGAAGCTTGTCGACACGCCATTTGCCACTTCATAGCCGATCGCGCACACCTTGTAGCTGCCTGCCGCGGGGGTGGTGACGGTGATGGCCTCGTTCGAGCCGCCGTTGGTCGAGGTGGCGACGGTCGCGCCGGCGCTGTTGAGCAGCAGCAGGTCGAGGTCGTTGCCCGTGCCTTCAGTCGTGTCGCGGTCGAAGATTTCGAAGCGCGCCACGACAGTGTTGGCGGGAATGCTGACATTGACGACGCGCACGCCGCTGCCGCCCGCCTTGCACGCGGCAGCCATCTGCGCCAGCGTGTCGACGCTGCCCTGTGCTGCCTGGCTGATGGTTTGCTCGCTGCGCGCCACTTCCTTCAGGCCGCCCGTCGCCGCGCCGACCTTGCCGGCAAAGCCGGTGGACAGGGTCAGCGAACGCAAGCCGCTGACCTTGTCGGCCCGCAGCAATGCCGGCGATTGCACCGCGCGGCCCGAGCGTGCCGTAACGGGGCTGCGCACCGTGTGCACGCCGTCGCTCCACACGAGGGCGCCATACTGCCAGGCATTGTCCGGCGCCGTGGTGCGCGTCAGGGTCACGGTGAAGGACTTGGTTTCGCCGGGCGCGAGCGCCAGGGTGGCGGGCGCCACTGCCACGCTGTAGCCGCTGACCGAGGCGCTTGCCGTGTAGGTGGCGCTGCTGCTGCCCACATTGGTGACGCGGCGCGTCACCGTTTGCGTGCCCAGCACGTTACCGATGGTGATCGACGGCACGTTCAGGTTGTAGCCGGCAATGGTACCGCCCGCGCATTCGGCCGTCATGCCAACGCCGCACATGTATTTCTTGTAGTCAGCCAGGCTGGCGTCATACACGAGGCCGGGATCGGTCGCCTTGTTCGGCGTCACGTGGCCGGCGCCCTGGCCCCATGGCAGGATGCCGCGCGCGTCGCCTGCCTGAACGTCGGGCAAGGTGGTGCTGCCGGTCGTCATCAGGGCCGATTTGATGGCGGCCGGGCTCCAATCCGGATGCTGCTGGCGCAGCAGGGCGGCCAGGCCGGCCACGTGCGGGCTGGCCATCGAGGTGCCTTGCAGGAAGATGTAGGCTTGCGCCGGCACCAGGTTGCCATCTTGCACGGCGTCGCGCTGGGCGCGCGACAGGGCGGGTGTGCCGCCGGCCAGGATGTCCACGCCAGGCGCGGTGACGTCCGGCTTGAGCAGGTTGGCGTCGTACAGGTTCGGGCCGCGCGACGAGAAGTCGGCCACCACGGGTGCGGCGGGGCCGTTGCCGTTGGTGACGAAGCGCGAGATGGCGGCCGTGGCCGCGCCCGTTTGTGCCTGGGCGTTGATCAGCGCGCCGTCGGCGGCGCTTACATGCACGGCGGGCAGCACGTGCGGGTCGGATACCAAGCCTATGCCCGTGTCGACCAGCACCATGCCTGCGCCACCGGCTTCCAGCACGGCGATGCCCTTGTCGGTGCGCGCCGTGGTGCCGCGCAGGCAGCTGACGACCTTGCCTGCAACCTTGGCCGGATCCAGCAGGGCCACGCCGCCGTTGTCGCCAGCGCGGTAGCACAGGGCCAGTTTCTGCGCATCGGCGCCGGGCAAGCCCGCGTCTTGTGCGCGGATCAGGGTGGTGGCTGGCAGCGGGTTGTAGTTGAGCGAGGCGCCCATGTACTTGGCACCATTGCCCAAGGTCACGGTAGCCTGGTTGGCGCGGTTGTGCGTCGAGGCGGCCACCGTGGTGATCCATGGGCTGACGTGGGCCACGGTATTGGCCGGACCCGCATTGCCGGCCGAAGCGGCAACGAAGACGCCGGCATTCGACGCATGCAGGAAGGCTTGCTCGACGGGATCGTTGACGGTGCCGCCACCGCTGATGGAGTAGTTGATCACGTGGACGCCATCCTGCACGGCTTTTTCGATCGCCGCCACGCTGTCGCCACCGTAGCAGCCGTTCTTCGCGCCGGTCGGCTGGGTGGCCAGATTGTAGGACCAGCACACCTTGTAGACGGACAGGCGGGCGCGCGGCGCCACGCCGGAAATGGCGCCCAGCGGCGTTCCGTTCACGGTGACGGGCACGCCCGCATTGCCGCCCGCAGTGGACGAGGTATGCGTGCCGTGGCCGCCTTCGCCATTCGGGTCGCCGATGGAATCGCGCGGCGAGGTGAATTCGCTCCAGTGCTGGATCTTGTCCGTCTCGGTCAGGCGTACGGCGTTGAAGTATTGCGCGCCGAGCAGCTTGTTGTTGCAGTGGTCTTGCGTAAAGCCTTCGCCGCTCTGACAGCTGCCTTTCCAGGCGGCCGGCGCGGCGCCGTATGCCAGGGCGGCGTTCGGGTCGAAGGTCGGGGCGCCGTTGGCGTCGACCCTGTCCGCGTACGACAGGTTTTCCGGCCACACGCCGCCATCGACGATACCGATGATGATGTTTTCGCCCGCATGCTGTTTGCCGCCCAGCTGGCTCCACAGGCCGCCCGGCTGATCCAGGCCCAGGAAGGTGGGCGTGTAGTTCGTTTGCAGGGCGCGCGGTTCGTCGGGGGCGATGTTGGCTACTTCGCTGCTCGCTTGCAGCTGGCGCACTTCGGCGTCGGTCAGCAGGGCGGAAAAACCGTTGAGGACGATCTTGTACTGGTATTGCACGGGTGCGGCGGCGACGAGGGCTTGTACCCGGGCCTGTTTCTGTTCAAGGTAGTCGCCGTATAGCTGCACTTGCGTGCTTGCCAGGTCGAGGCGGCTGCCGGCGGCAGGCTGGGTGGCATCGAGGCCATCCACCGAACCGGTGTAGGAAGCGATGGGTTTGTCGGTCAGCTGCACGATGTAGGGGCGGCGCAGGTCGTCGGCGTGGGCCTGCAAGCTGAGGCTGGCAAACAGGCTCAGCACGGCGAGCGAAATGGGACGCAAGGTGGGGCGGAATGTCATGTATGGTTTCCTGTGACGGTAGCGGGAATCGAAAGGGAAGATCAGGCTTGCTTGCGGCGGCGCGCCGCGAAACCGATGCCTGCCAGGCCCAGCAGCATCATCGCGTAGGTCGATGGCTCCGGTACCGAGGCGACGATATTGTCGAGCGCAAACTGGCCCTTGTTGGTGCTGAAGGCGTTGCAATTGCCGGCCGTGTTGCAAGTGAAGCCGAAGAAGGCCAGCGAGGCGAATTGCTGGCTGCCGAAGCTGGCGCTGGTGTTGTAGCGCTGGAACTGGAAGTTGCCGCCGATGGGGCCGCCCAGCTGATATGTTTCATAGATGGAAGAACCGTTGGCATAGAAGCCTTGCACGCGCAGCAGTCCCGCTACCGCCGGATAGGTGACGCCCTGGGCGTAGCCGATGAAGCTGGCGTCGAAACCTTGCAAGCTGACGCTGCCGCCCGTCTTCAGCGGATCGAGGTAGACGATGCCGTCGTTGAGCGATGCATAGTAATTGCTCGTATTGTTGGTTGGGCACGCCATGCCGCAGGCGGCCGGGTCCGTGCCGTCGAATACAGCGCCGACCAGGTCGCCATAGCTGGCGCCGACGGCATTCGAGGCGCCCGTCAGCAGGAATTTGCCGAATTCCAGGGAGTCACCGTGGCCGACGAATTGGCTATCGATGTTGTCAAAGTTGATCACGTCCGCCATGGCGGCGGGAGTCCAGGCGGCGGACAGGGCCAGGATGGCGGCGCCGGTCCACTGCTTGGCCGAGAAAGGACTTGCCGCGGCAGTTGCCTTCGAATGCACAATACGAGTCATGAATTTTCCCTTGCTGTTTATGTAGGATGCAATATGTTTTGCGTCTGGGATGCTCTCTCCTGCGCGGCCGGATAAGACCAATGCGTAGAAAATTGATTTTTACTATAGCAAAAGAGGCAATTTTATTGTTTGATATTCTTGCAAATTTAATTTGAAAGTTACAAATAATGAATGAATAAAATTCATCACTTACTATGACTTGGTAACCAGGAGTAGATGGTTTTCGCATCGAAAATAGTTGAGTAGTTGCCTAGCCAGCCGAGCGCGCGGCGTCGTGGCGGTTTCGCGCACGCTGGATGGTTTCCGCTGAAATTTGTTGTTCGCAGTGCAAATAAAAGATTGTATGAACTATAACCGGCATGGTAGGCTGATAAGCATCAGGCAAGCGCGTGTCGCCCGTGCGTGGCCATCCGCCGCGCGCAGCGACGCAATGTATTGAGGGTAGGCAATAAGGAGTTACCGGATGCATGCAGCACACAGGCAGAACCTTGCGGCAACGCGCCATGCGCGCGGCTTTACCTTGCTCGAATTGCTGGTCGTCATCGTGATCATCGGCTTGCTGGCGGCGTATGTCGGCCCCAAGTATTTTGCCCAGCTGGGCAAATCGGAAGTGACGGTGGCCAAGGCGCAGATCGAGGCGTTTGAAAAGTCGCTCGATACCTATCGCCTCGACGTGGGACGCTACCCGACCACGGAAGAAGGTCTGGGCGCACTGCTGGTGGCGCCGCCGGCTGCCGGCACGCGCTGGAATGGACCGTACCTGAAAAAGGCCGTGCCGCTCGATCCCTGGGGCCATGCCTATCAATACCGCGCACCCGGCAGCAAGGGCGAGTACGACATCGTCTCGATGGGCAAGGATGGCCAGCCCGGTGGCAGTGGCGAGAATGCCGACATCAGCTCGCAATAGCGCCAGCGCCACTCCTCCCTCACGGAAACGCCATCATGCAGTTTGAAGTTCGCGCGCTCTCCACGGACCAGGCAGCGGTCACCTTGTCGACTTGCGTGATTGACGCGCGCGACGAAGCGGACGCGCGCCGCCAGGCCGAGGCGCGGGGCCTGTTTGTCAGCGCCATCCGGCCGCTGCGGGCCACGCCGTTCAGCGCGGCCGGACGCCAGCGCGCGCGCGCGCTGCCCCTGTTGCTGTTTAGCCAGGAATTGCTGGCGCTATTGCATGCGGGCCTGGGCATCGTCGAGGCGCTCGAAGCCCTGTTGGAAAAGGAAGCGGCGCCGGCCACGCGCAGCGTGCTCACGCGCCTGCTGGAAGGCTTGCGCGAAGGCAAGCGTTTTTCCGCCGTGCTGGCAGAGCAGGCCGAACTGTTCCCAGCGCTCTACATCGGCATCGTCAAGGCGGCCGAAGGCACGAGCGACTTGCCGCGCGCGCTGTCGCGCTATATCGACTACCAGCAGCGCATCGATGCGGTGCGCTCAAAAATCGTCAGTGCCGCCATCTATCCGGCCATCCTGCTGGCCGTGGGTGGCGGCGTCAGCGCCTTCCTGATCACCTATGTCGTGCCGCGCTTTGCCGAGGTGTACCAGGGCGCCGGGCGCAACTTGCCGTGGATGTCGCAAGTCATGCTCAGCTGGGGCCAGTTCGTCACCGAACACGGCCTGGTCCTGCTGTTGGCGCTGGCGCTGGCCGGCAGCGTGTTGCTGACCGCCGTGCGCCGCGTGCTGCGCAACGGCGGCGTGGCGCGCCTGCTGGCAAAGCTGCCCGGTATCGGCGAGCGCGTGCGCATCTATGAATTGTCGCGCCTGTACCTGACGCTGGGCATGCTGGCGGAAGGCGGCATCACCATCGTGCAGGCAATTTCCACCGTGCAAGCGATGGTTTCGCCGCGCATGCAGGCGTCGTTGCGCCAGGCGCGCGACGCCATCGAGGCGGGCCAGCCCCTGTCCTCGGCGTTTGAGCAGCATCAACTGACGACGCCCATTTCCCTGCGCATGCTGCGCGTGGGCGAGCGCACGGGCGACATGGGCCCCATGCTGACGCAGTCGGCGGCCTTTTACGACGGTGAAATCAGCCGCTGGATCGACCGCTTCACGCGCACCTTCGAGCCGCTGCTGATGGCCGCCATCGGCCTGATCGTGGGTGCCATCGTGATCCTGCTGTACATGCCCATCTTTGACCTTGCCGGCGATATTTCATGATGCACACTGATTCTGCGCCCACCGTGACCATCGACGCTGCGCTGCTGCAGAGCGCGCGCGCCCTGTGCCTGCACTCGAAGCGCAGCCTGGTCGAAGAATTGCAGCAACTGAGCGGCATCGAGGCGCGCGCCGTGGTGCGCGAACTGGCGCGCCCCTTCGGCTTGGGCGTGCTGGAAACGGCCGACATGCTGGCCTACGTTCCCGCCTTCGACCTGCTGCCGCTGTCGCAGGCATTGGCGCGCCACAGCGTGCTGCTGCGCGCCGCCGATGGCCAGCTGGTGGGCGTGATTGCCGACCCGTTCGACCTCGACCTGCAAACCTGGCTGGGCGCGCGCGCGGGGCAGGCCAGCCTGACTGTGCGCCTGGCGCTGCAGGCCGACATCGGCGCCTACCTGTCGAAGCAGGAAGAATCGGCGCGCGCCGTCGACAACCTGCTGCCTGGCGCAGCGAACGACGCGCGCCGCGATGGCAAGACGGCCGCCGTGCTGTCATTCGCCAGCGTCTCGGAAGCGGCCAGCCCCGCCGTCAAGCTGGTCAACTCGACGCTGTACGACGCGCTGAAGGCGGGCGCCTCGGATATCCACCTGGAAAGCACGGCCGGCGGCCTGGCCGTCAAGTACCGCGTCGATGGCGTGCTTGATCACGCCACGTCCGTCAACGGCATCGAAGTGGCCGAACACATCATCTCGCGCCTGAAAGTGCTGGCCGAACTCGATATCGCCGAGCGCCGCGTACCGCAGGACGGCAGCTTCCGCGTTGAATCGGGCGGGCGCGAAATCGATTTGCGCGTCTCCATCATGCCCAGCATCCATGGCGAGGACGCCGTCATCCGCATCCTCGACAAGCGCGCCATGATCGAGGCGTACGGTGCGCTGACCCTCGAAGCACTGGGTTTTGACGCCCCATCGCTGGAAGCGTTGCGCGCGCTGGCGCAGGAAGCCTACGGCATGTTGCTCGTCACCGGTCCCACGGGGTCGGGCAAGACCACGACCCTGTACGCGGCGCTGACGGAAATCCATAACGGGCGCGAAAAGATCATCACCATCGAAGATCCCGTCGAATACCAGCTGCCCGGCATTTTGCAGATACCCGTGAATGAAAAGAAGGGGCTGACCTTTGCCAAGGGCTTGCGCTCGATCCTGCGCCACGACCCCGACAAGATCATGGTGGGCGAGATCCGCGACCGCGAGACGGCGGAAATCGCCGTGCAGTCGGCCCTCACAGGCCACCTGGTACTCACCACCGTGCATGCGAATAATGTGTTCGACGTGTTCGGCCGTTTTACCCACATGGGCATCGACCCGTATGCGTTTGTCTCGGCCCTGAACGGCATCTGGGCGCAGCGCCTGATCCGCACCAATTGCCCCCATTGCGCCACCGAATACACGCCGGACGATGGTGAGCTGGCCAGCGTGGGGCTGGCGCGCGCCGACGTTGATGCATATCAATTCAAGCAGGGCAAGGGCTGTGGCGACTGCCGCGGCACGGGCTACAAGGGGCGCCGCTCGATCGCCGAAATCCTCGTGCTGACCGATGAAATCCGCGAACTCATCGTCGACAAGAAACCGATCCGCCAGATCAAGGCGGCCGCGTATGCGAACGGCACGCGCAGCCTGCGCCTGGCGGCGCTGGAACTGGTCAGGCGGGGCGCCACCACCATCACGGAAATCAAGAGGGTCACCCTGCATGCGTAGAGCTTTTGGAATGGGTTTGCGCCTGGGCGTGGCGGCGGGCAGCATCAGCCTGTGGCGCAGCAGCCGCTGGCGCGCACCGGCATGGACTCTGCTGCGCGAGGTTGCGTATGTGCCCGACACCGGCCTGCATGGCGACTTTGCCGCCCTGGGCCAGGCGCTGGAACAGATTCTGCCGGAGGGACAATACGCGCGCTGGCCCTTGTCCGTGGTGCTCGACGATGCGTTGGCGCGCCTGTGGCAAGTGGACATGCCGCAAGGCGCCGCGCGCCTGGCCGACATCGAGGCTGCCGCCGCGCTGCGTTTCCAGTCGCTGTATGGCGATCCTCCCGGCCTGTGGCAAAGCTGCCACGCCTGGGACGCGCGCGCGCCGTTTTTCTGCGCCGTGCCGCGCGCGCTGCTGGCGCAACTTGCCCGCGTGGCCCTGGACCGCAAGCTGGCATTGATTTTCATCACGCCGCAATTCGCGCGCCACTGGAACCGCTGGCACGGCGCGCTGAAACCGGGCGCCTGGTTTGGCCAGTTGCAGGAGAACACCTTGACCCTGGGCGTGCGTCACGATGGCCGCCTGCGCGCCGTGCGCGCGCTGCCTGTGCCCCCGGACGCGGGCCATGGCTGGCTGGTGCAGACACTGGCGCGCGAGGCGCTGCTGCAAGGCGTGCCCGCACCGGCGCAGCTGCAGCTGTGCGGCGCGCCGCCATCAGGCTGGCTGGCGCCGGCGGCAGCGTTTCAATGCCAGATTTTTTCCACGCCAGACGGGGACGGTGCCTTGTCGCCGGCCGCGCGGCTGGCGCGCAGCGCAGGCCTGGCATGACGCGCCTCGATATCGATTTCGCCCCCCCCGGCTGGCGCCGCAGCCTGCACCGCGTGCCCGCATGGGCATGGATCACGGGGGCGCTGGGCGTGGCGCTGATCGCTACGGCGGCATACAGCGGCAGCGCCGCGCTGCAGCGCCAGCAGGCCAGCGAGATGCAATGGCAGCGCGCGCAGCAGCGCGTCGCGCAAGCCGCGCAGGAGCCGCCACCCATGGCGATCGTGCCGATTGCGCCGGCGCAGGCGGCGGCCGTGAATGCGGCCATCCTGCAACTGAATCTGCCGTGGCGCGACCTGCAGGATGCGCTGGCCAGCGCCACGCCGCCCGGCATCGCGCTGCTGGCGCTGGAGCCGGATGCGCGCAAGCGCGTGCTGAAGATCACGGCCGAAACCACCAGTAGCGACGCCATGGTGGCGTATGTGGCGCAATTGAAGCAGCAGCAGCTGTTTGGCGTGCGCGTGCAGCTGCTGCGCCATGAAATCAATGCACTCGATCCGAACCGGCCCTTGCGCTTCCAGTTGGAAGCACGCTGGGGGGCGCCATGATGGCCATCGACCTCCATACCTTGCGCCTGCGCGCGCAACTGCTGCTGCGCCGCGTGGGCACGCCCGCCTGTATCGCCGTGGTCTTGCTGGTGCTGGGTGTGGCCGCCTGGACCTGGGCCTGGCAGCAGCGCGCCGTGGCCGCGCAGCTGGCAGCGCGTCCATTGCCGGCGGCCTCGCTGGCCGCAGTTGCTGCGGTACCGGTGGCGACATCGGGCGAGAACCTGGCGCGCTTCCATGCGACGCTGGGCCAGCAGCGCCACGTCGAGCAGCAAGTCAAGCTGCTGTTCGACCTGGCCGCGAAAAACGGCCTGCAGCTGGCGCAGGGCGAGTACAAGAGCGGCTACGACAAGGCCAGCCGCGTCGCCACTTATCAGGTGACCTTGCCACTCAAGGGCAGTTATGCGGCCGTGTGGCAGTTTGCGCTGCAGGCGCTGCGCGCGATGCCGTTCGCCTCGCTCGATGAACTGAGTTTTCGCCGCGAGCAGATCGCCGACACGCAGCTCGAAGCGCGTTTGCGCCTGACCTTTTATTTAGCTGACAGCGCGGGAGAAGCACCATGACGCCGCGCCATTACCTGCTGCTGGCCGGAGTGCTGGGCGCAGGCGCCTTGCTGCTGTTTGGCGAGCGCCAGCCCGTCTCCGAGGTGGCCGAGGCGGTCGAGCGGGCCGTGGCGCCAGCGCGCCAGCGCGCTGCCAGGCCTGCCGTCGCACAGCCAGCCATCCTGGCGCTGCTGCCGCGCAGCGAGGTGGCGGGCGAGGACGGCGACACCTTTGGCGGCGCCGATGGCGTCTTCCAGAGCCAGAACTGGACCCCGCCGCCGCCGAAAACGGTGGTCGCGGCCGCGCCGCCGCCACCTGCGCCGATGGCGCCGCCGCTGCCGTTCGTCTACCTGGGCAAGGCGGCAGCCGATGGCGCCTGGGAAGTGTTTTTGTCGCGCGCCGACAAGACGTATATCGTGCGCGCCAATACCGTCATCGATGGCGCCTACAAGGTCGTGACGATCGCGCCGCCCGTCATGACGCTCACTTATCTGCCGTTGAACCAGGTTCAGCAGCTCAACATTGGAGTATTCGAGTGATGTCTCGTTCCTTTTCATCGGCGCTGCTGTTGGTGCTGCTGTCCGGCTGTGCCGGGCAGCAGGCCTACCGCGACGGGCGCGAGCTGATCGCGCAAAACCAGGTGCCTGCCGGCCTGCAAAAGCTGCAGGAAGCGCTGCAGCAGGACCCCGGCAACGTGCAGTACCGCAGCGCCTACCTGCAGGCGCGCGAACGGGCCACCAGCACCGGCCTGCAGCAGGCCGAGCGTCAGGCGCAAACGGGGCAGGGCGAGCTGGCGCGCGCGGGCTTTCTGAGCGTGCTGGAAATCGATGCGCAGAACGAGCGCGCCACCAGCGGCTTGCGCGCGCTCGAGCGCGAACAGCGCCAGGGGAAATTGCTGGCTGATGCACGCACGGCGTTTGATGCAAAACAATACGACCCGGCGCGCCAGCGCCTGAACGCCATCCTGACGGAGCAGCCGAACCATGCGGGCGCGCGCGCGCTGCAGCGCGAAGTCGATGAAAAGACGGCGCCGCCTATCGTCGAATCGGGCCTGGCCAAATCGTACAAGCAGCCGATCAGCATCGAGTTCCGCGACGCGCCATTAAAACAGGTGTTCGAACTGATTGCGCGCCGCTCCGGCCTCAATTTCGTCTTCGACAAGGACGTCAAGGCCGATGCGAAAACCTCGATCTTCCTGAAGAACAGCACGGTGGAATCGGCCATCTACTTCCTGCTGGTGACGAACCAGCTGGAGCAGCAGGTGATGGATGCGAACACCATCCTGATTTACCCGAACGTGGCGGCCAAGCTGAAGGAATACCAGGAAGTGCTGGTGAAGACCTTCTTCCTGGCGAACGCCGACGCCAAACAGGTAGCCAACACGCTCAAGACTATTTTGAAGACGCGCGACGTGGTGGCCGATGAAAAACTCAACCTCGTCATCGTGCGCGACACGCCCGAGGCGATCCGCCTGGCCGAGCGCCTGATCGCGCTGCAGGACGTGCCCGAGGCGGAAGTGGTACTGGAGCTGGAAATCCTCGAAGTCAAGCGCAGCCGCCTGCTGGAACTGGGCGTGGCCTGGCCGACGAGCCTGACCCTGACGCCGCTCTCCACCTCGGGCGGGATGGGGCTGACCATCAGCGACCTGAATAATCTGAACCAGCGCAGCATTGGCGTGAGCGACCTGTCCGTGACGGCCAACATCAACAAGAAGGACGGCGACGCCAACATCCTGGCCAACCCGCGCATCCGCGTGCGCAACCGCGAAAAGGCGAAGTTCGTCATCGGCGACAGGGTGCCCGTGGTGACCACCACCATTTCGCCGGGCACGGGCGGCTTCGCTTCCGAATCCGTCAGCTACCTGGACGTGGGCCTGACGGTGAACGCCGAACCGACTATCTACCTGAATAACGAGGTGGGCATCCGCATTTCGCTCGAAGTGAGCAACCTGGGCGCGGCCACCGTCACCCGGAGCGGCTCGACCTTGTACCAGATCGGCACGCGCCAGGCCTCGACCATGCTGCAATTGAAGGATGGCGAAAACCAGGTGCTGGCGGGCCTGATCAACAACGAAGAGCGCAGCTCGGGCAACAAGGTGCCGGGCCTGGGCGACATTCCCGTGCTGGGGCGGCTGTTCGGCAGCAGCAAGGATGATAGCCAGAAGACCGAGATCGTGCTGTCGATCACGCCGCACCTGGTGCGCACGGTACAGCGTCCAGAAGCGAAGGAATCGGAATTTTCGGCCGGCACGGAAGGCAGCTTCCGCCGGCGGCCCGACATGGCGGCCAAGGCAGCCACGCAGATGCCGGGCACGGTGATCGTGCGTTCCGGCGCGTCGGCCGTCGGTATGCAGGCGGCGCCGCCGCAGCCGCTGATGGTGCCGGGCCAGGTGCCGCAGACGCTGCCGCAGCCGCAGACGGTGGCCTCGCCAGAGGTGACGCCATCCCCGGAAACGCCTGCCGCCTCGCCGCTGCCGCTGTCCTCGGGCCAGCCCATGCCGCTGCCGGTGTCGCCCTTGCCGCTGTCGTCCGGCCAGCCCGTGCCGGTGGCGCAGCCAACCGCCAAATGAGGCTGGCCCATGCCAGGAAGGGGCAGGGTGGCTTCAGCCTGATCGAGCTGCTGGTGACCCTGGCCATCCTGGGCGTGCTGGCCACGCTGGTGGTGCCCGTCACGCAGGTGGCCATGCAGCGGCGCCAGGAGCAGGATTTGCGGCGCGCCTTGCGCGATATCCGCCAGGCTCTGGATGCGTACAAGCGCGCCGGCGACGAAGGGCGCATCGTGCGTGCCACGGACGCCAGCGGCTATCCGAAAAGCCTGGAAGTGCTGGTTGAGGGCGTGCCGGACCAGCGCAACCCGAAACGCAGCAAGATGTTCTTCCTGCGCCGCGTGCCGCGCGACCCGTTCAATGCCGATGCCAGCCTCAGCGATGCGCAGACATGGGGCCGGCGCAGCTACGCCAGCGAGGCGACCGAGCCGCGCGAGGGGGACGATGTCTACGATGTGTATTGCACGTCCAGCAAGACTGGCTTGAACAATGTGCCTTACCGCTTATGGTGAACCATGGCTGCCGATAACCATGCTGCGCGCGCGCGCGGCTTTACCCTGATCGAACTGCTGGTGGTGCTGGGTATCGTGGCGCTGCTGCTGACCCTGGCCGTGCCGCGCTATTTTCCCAGCCTGGACAAAGCCAAGGAAACCGTGCTGGCGGACAACTTGCGTAATCTGCGCATCACCATCGACCAGTACCACGGCGATACGGGCCGCTATCCCGATACCCTGGAGCAACTGGTGGAGAAGAAATACCTGCGCGCCATGCCCATCGACCCCATCACGGAGAGTGAAGCGACATGGCTGATCGTGGCGCCGCCCGACGATACGCCGGGCCAGGTGTATGACGTCAAGAGCGGCGCGCCTGGCAAGGATCGCAACGGCACGCCGTTTGCCGACTGGTAGTTGCGATGCATGCTCGTGCGCACCGCCAGCGCGGCTTCACCTACCTTGGCCTGATCATCCTGGTGGCCATTCTGGGCTTGGTGGGCGCGGCCGGCCTGAAGATGGGTTCCCTGCTGCAGCGCCAGGCGGCCGAGCAGGAGCTGCTCGACATCGGCGCGCAGTTTTCCGATGCCCTCTATAGTTATGCGGCTGCCACGCCGCCGGGACAGCCGCAACAGCCGCCGAATCTGGCCGCCTTGCTGCGTGATCCCCGTTTCCCCCAGGTGCGCCGGCATCTGCGCAAGCTGTATGCCGACCCCATCACGGGGCGTGCTGAATGGGGCTTGCTGTACCAGCCCGGCAGCAATGGCATCATCGGCGTGCATAGCCTGTCGCCGGCCGCAGCGTTGAAAGTAGGGAACTTCGAGGCCCGGTTTGCCGGTTTCGACGGCAAGGCGCGGCTGTCGGAATGGCATTTCATGGTCGACGCCAGCGTGTCATCCGTGCCGTCTGCGGAACCGGCCGCTGTTCCGGCGAGTGATGAGGCCGGCATTGCGCCCGCCTTGCCGGTGCTGCCGTTGTTTTCGCGCACTGTTACCCCACCGCAAGAGCAAGCGCCAACAGAGCCCGATGAGCAGCCTGAGCCACAAAATTCCGCTGAAAACACTTCCGGATAGCAGTTTTTACCGTAAAACATGGGGAAAATAAACATATGTGCCGGCAACTATTTTTCTGAAGAAATTCATAGATAGTGGCAAATATTTCATTAGGAAAATAGTTATCATGGGTGAAACTTAGATAAAATATTTGTAATTGATTTAATGCATTTATGCTACCATTCTGTTCAGTACTTCCGGTACTAAAACTATTGGTGGCCTGCGCATTGCAGCCATAAATTACTTTTTAAGGGATAAACTATGAAATTGAAATTTATCGCTGCAGGCATCATGGCAGCAGCATCGTTCAGCGCGTCGGCAGCAACCTACGACCTGGGCATCCTGGACCCAACCGGTTCCGATACCTTGTCGGCCATCACCACCAAGTTTGCCGCTAACTCGGTAGTTGACGACTTCTGGACCTTCAAGCTGGTCACCCCATCGTCGACGTCGTTTGGCGCACTGCAAACGTTCTCCGTGGTCGAAGGCGCTATCAAGGATTTCTCGGCCACGCTGCTGGGCTACGGCAACCTGACCTACACCGCCGCTACCGGCATTCAGAGCCTGAGCTGGGATGGCCAACTGGCCGCCGGTTCGTACACGGTCCACGTGACAGGCCTGACGGGTCTGAAAAACGCTGCCTACCTGGGTTCCGTCTCGGCACTGCCAGTGCCTGAGCCAGAAACCTACGGCATGCTGCTGGGTGGCCTGGCGCTGGTCGGTTTCGCCGCACGTCGTCGCGCCCAAAAAGCTGCCTAAGCTTTTGCCGTAACGAAAAAAACCCGCTTCGGCGGGTTTTTTTTCGTCTGGGTCATCTGCGCAAGGCGCGACGCAGGCAACCAGGTCCGGCACAATCCGGACAAGTTGCGCAGGACCAGGCGCCAAGTCGAAGTCAGTACGGCGAGACGCAGGCAACAACGTCCTGCGCAGCTTGTTATGCGTGGCGCTTGAAGTCGCGGAAGCGGAAGCCAACGAGGAACAGGGTGGCAAAATACGCCACGCCGCACACGGCCACCACCAGGGCCAGCGCGCCCGCCCGCAGCAGCGGATGGGCTTGCATGGCGATCCAGTCGATGCGCATGGCGCCAGCATACGCCACGCCGCCCATCACGATGAGTGCCGGCAACAGGCGCAGGAAGAACTTGGCCCAGCCCGGTTTCGGCTGGTAGATGCCGCGCTTGCGCAAGCCCCAGTAGAGAAAAGAGGCGTTCAGGCAGGCGCCCAGACCGATCGACAGCGCCAGGCCGGCCACGGCGATGTAGGGCACGAACAGCAGATTCATCAACTGCGTGGCGATCAGCACGCCGATGGCGATTTTCACGGGCGTGCGGATGTCCTGGCGCGCATAGAACGCGGGCGCCAGGGTTTTCACGAGGATGATGCCGATCAGGCCCAGGCTGTAGGCCACCAGCGGTTGCGTCGACATGGTCACCGATTCGGCCGTGAACTTGCCGTAGTGAAATAATGTCGCGATCAGCGGCGTGGCCAGGGTCGCCATGCCGACGGCGGCGGGCAGGGCCAGCAGGAAAGTCAGGCGCAAGCCCCAGTCCAGCAGGGCCGAGTATTCCGTCTTGTCGCCATCCACGTTTGCCTTTGACAGGCTGGGCAGCAAGATGGTGCCCAGGGCCACGCCCAGCATGGCTGTAGGGAACTCCATCAGGCGGTCCGCATACGACAGCCAGGAAATGCTGCCTTCCGTCAGGCGCGAGGCGATGCTGGTGTTGATCATCAGGCTGATCTGGGCTGCCGAGACGGCGAACACAGCCGGTCCCATTTTTTTCAGCACGCGGCGCACGCCGCCGTCGGACAGGCCGATGGCGGGATTGAGCGACAGGCGTGGCAGCATGCCGATCTTGATCAGCGCGGGAATCTGGATGGCCACCTGCAGCAGGCCGCCGGCGAACACGGCAATGGCCATGGCGTAGATCGGCTGTTTCAGGTACGGCGCGAGGAACAGCGAGGCGGCGATGAATGATAAATTGAGCAGCACCGGCGTGAAGGCGGGAATCTTGAATTCGCGCCAGGTATTCAGAATGCCGCCCGCCAGGGCCACGAAGGACATGCAAGTAATATAAGGGAACATCAGCCGCGTCATCCACACGGCCGCGTCAAAAGCGCCCGCGTCCTTGGTCAAGCCCGTGGCGATCGCATACACGAACCACGGCGCGCCGACGATGCCGATGGCGGACACGAGCAAAGTGGCCCAGACCAGGGTGGTGGCCACGTGGTCGGCCAGTTGCTTGCTCGCTTCCTGGCCATGCTGGTTCTTGTATTCCGACAAGATCGGCACGAAGGCTTGCGAGAAGGCCCCCTCGGCAAACAGGCGGCGCAACAGGTTGGGGATGCGGAAGGCAACAATGAAGGCATCCGTGTAGGCGCCGGCGCCAAAGGCGCGCGCGAACAGGCTTTCGCGCAATAATCCGGTTACACGGGACAGCATGGTCATGCTGGAGATGGCGGCGAGGGTTTTAAGCAAGTTCATGAGGGCAGATTATAGCCGGGCGCGCTACCGTTAAACGCTAAAAATATGGTAACAATTGCTGCCGATTCGCCCTCGCCAGGCCCATTTTCAGGTATTTTTGGCGTCACACACGGTTTTTTGATTTGCCCCCGCTTGAAAATATCGCTATAATCGAAGGCTGTACAGAATTCTGTTACGCAGACACTAATGTTTGACAGGCACTGGTTTGGCACACATGGTTCGGCAGACGCACAGAACGCACCGGTTGGCAAACACTAATGTTTGCAAACGCACTTTGACCCTGTTTTAGGAAATTCCATGGCAAATACCGCACAAGCGCGCAAACGCGCTCGTCAAGCAGTTAAGCAAAACGCACACAATTCGTCCCAACGTTCGACCTTGCGCACGGCTATCAAAGCTGCTCGCAAAGCGATCCAGGGCGGCGACAAGGCAGCTGCTGCTGCAATCTTCCAAGCATCCGTGTCGACCATCGACCGTATCGCTGACAAGAAGATCATCCACAAAAACAAGGCAGCTCGCCATAAGAGCCGTCTGGCAGCTGCCTTGAAAGCACTGTCCGCTTAATATTCACCAGCAGGCAAGCCACCACGGTGGTCTTGCCTGTGCCAGTACGCTGGCACTGGTTGAAAAGCAAAAACCCGCAGATTCGTTCTGGCGGGTTTTTTCGCGTTTTTTTTGTGCGGTTTTTGCGGCCGCACCCGCCAGCGGCTGGCTGCGGCCGCTATGGCCTAGCGCGTCGCGGGCAGGTTGCCGATGCTCATGCCTGGCTTGATATTTTTTTGCCTGAACCAGCCCAGGTTCATTTCCAGCGCATAGCGCACGGGCACGGTTCTGGTCGAGCAGTGGCTGTCGAGCGTATGCGCTTGCATGTCTTCGATGTTGACGATCTTGCCGCTGGCATCGATAAAGGCCACGGACAGGGGCAGCGGCGTGTTTTTCATCCACATGCATTGCGTGGACGGGGTGCCAAAGACGAACAGCATGCCTGCATTCGCCGGCATCTTTTCACGGTACATCAAGCCTTGTTCGCGTTGCTCTTCCGTAGCGGCCACTTCCGCCTGGATCAAGTGCATGCCGGCCGAGAGCTGCAAGCTCTTGCCTTGCGGTGTTTGCGCTTGCGCAATGCTGGCACACGCCAGCAGGGCGATGGACAGGCTGAGACGGCGAAGGGAAGTTTTCATGGCGCGGGACGGTGGCTGCGAAGCGGCGATTAAGCCATGCAGGCGGCTGCCTGGTCAAGCATGTTGCCTGGCCGTACCGAAAGCGTGGGGTTACAGCAACATGGTCGCTGCCGTCACCCCGGGAACGACGCTTACTTCACCGGCTTGCCTGTTTCAGCGGCCGGCTGCTTCGTCTTGCGCGGATGCGGAATCAGGCGCGGTGCATCGGTTGCGGCCGAGGCGTTGACCGAGGCCGCTGCCGGCTTGACGGCATCGGTGGCAGCCGAGGCATGGCTGGATGCCGATGCNGATGCCGATGCCGGTGGCGGCTTGACGGCATCGGTCGCTGCGGAAGCGTGCACCTTGGCGCCCGATTGCGCCAGTGCGGCGCCGGCAAGCAGGGAGGCGGCCAACATCAGTATTCCTTTTGTCATCATCTTTCCTTTTCCGTCATGTTAAGGTCAGATGATTTTAATGCATTATCTAAAAATAAATAGTGCTTATCGGCAAAATTGCTGAAGCCACTTTTTCTTGTCCTGTTCACGCCTTGCCAATGTTCTCCGCTGGCACTTCGCACCATTCGCCGGGCAGCAGAGGGTGGCTGGCCAGCGAGAACGGGCCGATGGCGCTGCGCACCAGGCGCAGGGTGGGCAGGCCGACGGCAGCCGTCATGCGCCGCACTTGCCGGTTTTTTCCTTCTTTCAAAGTGATCGCCAGCCACGAGGTCGGCTTGTCGGCGCGCGCGCGGATCGGTGGGTTGCGCGGCCACAACCAGTCCGGCTCGGCGATGCGCACGGCCTTGCACGGCTTGGTGATGAAGTCGCCCAGGTCCAGCGGCGCCTGCAGGCGCGCCAGGCTGGCCGCATCGGGCACGCCGTCGACCTGCACCAAATAGGTTTTCGCTTCCTTGCGGACGGGGTGGCTGATCTCGTGCTGCAGGCGGCCGTCGTCCGTCAGCAGCAGCAAGCCCTCGCTATCGGCGTCGAGCCGGCCGGCCGGGTAGATGCCGGGAATGGTCAAATGGTCGGCCAGCGTGGCGCGGCCGTCCTGCGGCGAAAACTGGCACAAGACCTGGAATGGTTTATTGAAGAGGATGAGTGGCATGCTGGTCGAGGAATGGATGTAAGCGGTGGTGGCTGCTGGTCGGCGCCGCAAAAGCGTGGCGCCCTGTAAAATAGTGGTGCATAATGTGAAACACAGTCTTATGTCTTATAGAAGACATGGGCGGTATGGCAACGAGGTTCTTTGGCGCCGCAGATGGTCCGGCTGTTCTTTCCCTGCTAAAGTGCGTTGTTGCCACCCTGTTCGGACTTGTTTTTGTAAACTCTGCAACCGCAGAGCGCGTCGCCGGCCAGTGTTGCCCGCCAGCGGTGTGTCCCACTTCGGAGATCACGATGTATCAACATATCACTGTACCTGCTGACGGCCAAAAAATCACCGTCAACGCCGATTTTTCGCTGAATGTACCAGATAATCCTATCGTTCCCTTCATTGAAGGCGATGGCACGGGCATCGATATCAGCCCGGTCATGATCAAGGTGATCGACGCTGCCGTGGCCAAGGCCTATGGCGGCGCGCGCAAGATCAGCTGGATGGAAATCTACGCGGGCGAAAAATCGACGAATGTGTACGGTCCCGATGTGTGGCTGCCGGAAGAAACGCTGGCCGTACTGAAAGATTACGTCGTCTCCATCAAGGGCCCGCTGACCACGCCCGTCGGCGGGGGCATCCGCTCGCTGAACGTGGCCCTGCGCCAGCAGCTCGATCTGTATGTCTGCCTGCGTCCCGTGCGCTACTTCACGGGCGTGCCGTCGCCCGTGAAAGAGCCGGAAAAGACGGACATGGTGATTTTCCGCGAAAATTCGGAAGACATCTACGCCGGCATCGAGTACCAGCAAGGCTCGCCCGAAGCCAAGAAATTGATGGATTTCCTGATCAATGAAATGGGCGTGACGAAGATCCGCTTCCCGGCCACGTCCGGCCTGGGCATCAAGCCCGTCTCCATCGAAGGCACGCAGCGCCTGGTGCGCAAGGCCATCCAGTACGCGATCGACAATGACAAGCCATCCGTGACGATTGTGCACAAAGGCAACATCATGAAGTACACGGAAGGCGGCTTCCGCGACTGGGCGTATGCGCTGGCGCAGACGGAATTCGGCGCCGAGCTGATCGATGGCGGTCCATGGTGCAAGTTCAAGAATCCGAAGACGGGCCGCGACATCATCGTCAAGGATTCCATTGCTGACGCGTTCCTGCAACAAATCCTGCTCCGTCCGGCCGAATACAGCGTCATCGCCACCTTGAATTTGAACGGCGATTACATTTCCGACGCGCTGGCGGCGCAAGTGGGTGGCATCGGCATCGCGCCCGGCGCCAATCTGTCCGATTCCGTGGCCATGTTTGAAGCGACGCATGGTACGGCGCCGAAGTATGCAGGCAAGGATTATGTGAACCCCGGTTCCCTGATCCTGTCGGCGGAAATGATGCTGCGCCACATGGGCTGGCTGGAAGCGGCCGACCTGATCATTTCTTCAATGCAAAAATCGATCGCCTCGAAGCGCGTCACCTACGATTTCGCCCGCCTGATGGAAGGCGCGACGCAAGTGTCGTGCTCCGGTTTCGGCGATGTGATGATCGAGCACATGTAACACGCGGGGCAGGGCAGGGTGCAGCGCACCCTGCGGACGAAAAAAAACCCCGTTCGAAAACGGGGTTTTTCACATCTGAGGGCCGGCGATGCTTAGGCTGCTTGGATGTTGGAAGCTTGCTTGCCTTTAGGGCCTTGCGTGACTTCGAATTGAACTTTTTGACCTTCTTTGAGGGTCTTGAAACCGTTCATGTTGATTGCGGAGAAATGAGCAAACAAATCTTCGCCGCCGTCATCTGGAGTGATGAAGCCAAAACCTTTGGAATCATTGAACCACTTAACTGTACCTGTTGCCATAAAAAGAACTTTCAAAATTAAAACAAATCACACGAGCCATAAAAGCAAGAAGCTTCTTGCCCCCTCCTCGACGTCTCACTTCTTATCAAGCTGTACATTACTGCAACAGTCGATACAGCATTGTTGGCGGAATAAATAATGAAGTCAAGCGCTTTTCCATCGATATTGCCAAATTCTTCACGGCAACCAAAAAAGCAACTCTTGATTTTGACAGCAAGGTCGCCATCTGCGCACTATTAAGAAAACGCGTAAGATTGAAAACAATTGGAAAGGCGTAGATATTGCGCATGACAACCACTGTGAAAGCATTAGAATAAGCGTATGGCAACCAAGCACGACACAGAAACCCTGCTGGAGCGGCAAGTGCTGAAGCCGCCACCGCTCTACCAGGTGGCCTTGCTCAATGACGACTACACCCCGATGGAGTTTGTGGTGGCTATCATTGAGGAGTATTTCAACAAGGACCGTGAAACGGCGACGCAAATCATGCTCAGTGTTCATCGCTACGGCAAAGGAGTGTGCGGCGTGTTCTCTAAAGATATAGCGTGTACCAAAGTGGAGTTCGTTTTAACGCATGCGCGCAAGGCAGGGCACCCCCTGCAGTGCGTGATGGAGGAAGTATGATTGCGCAGGAATTAGAAGTAAGTTTGCACATGGCGTTTGTCGAAGCTCGGCAGGCACGGCATGAATTCATCACGGTTGAGCATTTACTGCTGGCACTGCTGGACAATCCCTCCGCTGCCGAGGTGTTGCGTGCCTGCGCGGTCAATATTGAGGACCTGCGCAAGACCCTCACCAATTTCATCAGCGATAACACGCCGACCGTGCCTGGCACGGGCGAAGTCGACACCCAGCCGACGCTTGGTTTTCAGCGCGTCATCCAGCGCGCCATCATGCACGTCCAGTCCGCCTCGAATGGCAAGAAGGAAGTCACTGGCGCCAATGTGCTGGTGGCCATCTTCGGCGAAAAGGATTCGCATGCGGTCTACTACCTGCACCAGCAGGGCGTGACGCGCCTCGATGTGGTCAATTTCATTTCGCACGGCGTGCGCAAGGACCAGTCGACGGAAAGCGCGAAAGCCTCCGAAGGCGTGGAAGACGCGCCTGTCGAGGGCCAGCCGAAGGAAAGCCCGCTCGACCAGTTCACGCAGAACCTGAACAAGGCCGCTGCCGAAGGCAAGATCGACCCGCTGATCGGCCGCGAGGAAGAAGTCGACCGCGTGATCCAGATCCTGTGCCGCCGCCGCAAGAACAATCCGCTGCTGGTGGGCGAGGCGGGCGTGGGCAAGACGGCCATCGCCGAAGGCCTGGCCTATCGCATCACGCAAAGCGATGTGCCGGAAATCCTGCAAAATGCCGTCGTGTATTCGCTGGACATGGGCGCCTTGCTGGCCGGTACCAAATACCGCGGTGACTTCGAACAGCGCCTGAAAGCCGTGCTCAAGCAATTGAAGGACAATCCGAACGGCATCCTGTTCATCGACGAAATCCACACCATCATCGGTGCGGGCTCGGCTTCGGGCGGCACCCTGGACGCCTCCAACTTGCTGAAACCGGCGCTGGCGAATGGTCAATTGAAATGCATCGGCGCGACCACGTACACGGAATTTCGCGGCGTGTTCGAGAAAGACCATGCGCTCTCCCGCCGTTTCCAGAAAGTGGACGTCAACGAGCCGACCGTCGAGCAGACCATCCAGATTCTGCGCGGCCTCAAGTCGCGCTTCGAAGAACATCACGGCGTGAAATACTCGGCCTCGGCCCTGTCGACGGCGGCCGAACTGGCGGCGCGCTTCATCAACGACCGCCATCTGCCCGACAAGGCGATCGACGTCATCGATGAAGCGGGCGCGGCGCAGCGCATCCTGCCGAAGTCGAAGCAAAAGAAAACCATCGGCAAGGCCGAGATCGAGGACATCATCGCCAAGATCGCGCGCATTCCGCCGCAAACGGTCAACCAGGACGACCGCAGCAAGCTGCAGACGATCGACCGCGACTTGCGTAACGTTGTGTTCGGGCAAGATCCCGCCATCGACGCGCTGGCCTCGGCCATCAAGATGGCGCGCGCCGGCCTGGGCAAGACGGACAAGCCGATCGGCTCCTTCCTGTTCTCCGGTCCGACCGGTGTCGGCAAGACCGAGGTGGCCAAGCAACTGGCCTTCATCCTCGGCATCGAGCTGATCCGTTTCGACATGTCGGAATACATGGAACGCCACGCGGTCAGCCGCCTGATCGGCGCGCCACCGGGCTATGTCGGTTTCGACCAGGGCGGCTTGCTGACGGAAGCGATCACCAAGAAGCCGCATGCGGTCTTGCTGCTCGATGAAATTGAAAAAGCCCATCCGGACATTTTCAATATCCTGCTGCAAGTGATGGACCATGGCACCTTGACGGATAACAATGGCCGCAAAGCCGATTTCCGCAACGTGATCATCATCATGACCACCAATGCGGGCGCGGAAAGCTTGCAGAAAGCCTCGATCGGTTTCACCAACTCCAAGCAGGCAGGCGACGAGATGGCCGACATCAAGCGCATGTTCACGCCCGAATTCCGTAACCGCATCGACGCGACCATCAGCTTCCGCGCGCTGGATCAGGACATCATCCTGCGCGTGGTCGACAAGTTCCTGATGCAGCTGGAAGAGCAGTTGCACGAGAAAAAGGTCGAGGCCGTGTTCACCGAGAAGCTGCGTGCTTTCCTCGGCAAGAAAGGCTTCGATCCGCTGATGGGCGCGCGGCCGATGGCGCGCCTGATCCAGGATCTGATCCGCAAGGCCCTGGCCGACGAGCTGCTGTTCGGCCGCCTGGTCACCGGTGGACGTGTCACGGTCGACCTCGACGGCAAGGACCAGGTCTTGCTGGAATTCCCGGAACCGCCAGACGCGGCACCGACGGCGGCACCGGAGACTGTGGAAGTAGAATAATCGCCTTCCGCTGCGACGCAGTGCGCAAGAAACCCGCCCCACGCAAGTGGCGCGGGTTTTTTTTCGCTTTTGTGGGTAATAAAGAAGGTTTTCTTTGGTCGTGCTTATGCCAGAATTGCTGTCCGGTATCGACATGATGTCCATGCCGTCTTATCGCCCTGACCGCTATCTGGATGCTCACATGAAAATTTCCCGCAATCTTACCTTGCTCCTGTTGTCCGCCGGCTTGCAGGGCAACGCTGCCGCGGCTGCCGCCGCGCCTGCTGGCAGCTACTTTCGTTTTCCCGCCGTACGCGGCGACACCGTCGTCTTCACGGCCGAAGGCGATTTGTGGAAAAGCAGCGTGCGCGGCGGTGCGGCGCAGCGCCTGACCACGCATCCCGGCTATGAAACGAACGCGGCGATTTCGCGTGACGGTCTGTGGCTGGCGTTTTCCGCCGCCTATGAAGGTGCACAGGAGGCGTATGTGATGCCGCTGGCGGGCGGCTTGCCGCGCCGCATTTCCTTCGATAATGGCGGCGTGCTGGTGCTGGGCTGGACGGCGCAGGGCGAAGTGCTGGTCAGTACGCAAAATACGGACGGTCCCGCTTCGCGCCGCATCGTCGCCGCCATCGACCCCGTGAAACAGACGCGGCGCGTGTTTCCCGTGGCTGACGCGAATGACGCCGTGCTCGACGATGCGGGCAAGACGCTGTTTTTCACGCGTTTCGGCCTGGCTGTGACCAACGACAATGTGCGCAACTACCGGGGCGGCGCACATGCCACGCTGTGGCGCTACGACCTGGGCGGCAAGACTGAAGCCGTGTCCATGCACAAGGATGCCGCCGTCTTGGCCGGCAACAACAAGCGCCCCATGTGGTGGCAGGGCCGCGTGTATTACATCAGCGATGAAGGCGGCAGCGACAACCTGTGGAGCATGCTGCCCGACGGCTCCGATCGCCGCGCGTTGACCAGCCACACGCAGTGGGACGTGCGCAACGCCGCGCTGGGCGACGGCAAGGTGGTCTACCAGCTGGGTGCCGATTTGCATGTGCTGGACCTGAACGCGCCCGGCGCCAGCGCGCCGCAGGCGCTGGCCATCAGCCTCGTGTCCGACTTCGACCAGCAGCGCGCGCGGCAGATCCGCTCGCCGCTCGATACCTTGAGCAATGTGCAGCTGTCGGGCAAGGATGAGCGCATCATCCTCACGGCAAGAGGGCGCGTCAGCATCGCCGGCACGGGCAGCCAGCGCCGCGTCGATATTGCCATTCCCGAAGGAGCACGGGCGCGCGATGCCGTCTTTTCCAGCGACGAGAAATCCGTCTTCGCCATCGTCGACACGAGCGGTGAAAATGAGATCTGGAAATATGCGGCCGACGGCTCGGGCAAGGGCGAGCAGCTGACGACGCAGGGCAATAACCACCGCTGGAAACTGTACCCGTCGCCGGACGGGCGCTGGCTGGCGCACACGGACAAGAAAGGCCGTTTCTGGCTGCTGGACCTGGTGACCAGGGGCAATCAACTGATCGACGACGCGGGCAAGGCGGGCGTCGACAAGCACGATGAAGTGCAATGGTCGCCCGACAGCCGCAACCTGGCCATCGTGCGCGTGGCCAGCAACGAGCAGCGCGAGCAGATCGGTTTGTACAACCTCGCCTCGAAGCAGCTGCAATTCGTCACCAGCGACCGCTACACGTCCGGTTCGCCCGTGTTTTCGTCCGATGGCCGCTGGCTGTATTTCCTGTCGGCGCGCAATTTTCAGCTGGCCAACGGGTCGCCGTGGGGCGACCGCAACATGGGGCCCGTGTTCGACAAGCGCATCGGCGTGTATGCGCTGGCGCTGCAGCCGGGCAACCGTTTCCCGTTCCAGCCCGATGATGAGCTGAGCCGCCCGGGAGTGAAACCGGCCGAGACGGACGATGAAAAGGCGGCCGAACTGGCGGCGGAAAAGGCCCTGGAGAAGGCCGGCGGCAAGACGAGCGTGAAGAAAGCGCCGGCGGCGCTGCCGGACGTCGTCTTCAAGGGACTGGCCGAGCGCCTGTATGAAGTGCCGCTGGCGGCGGGCAATTACGCTGCGCTGGCCATGGATGACAAGCGCCTGTATTTCCTCGAGCGCGACAGCGGCGAGAACAAGTCCAGCCTGAAGACCTTGGCCATCGGCAATACCGGCTCCAAGCCGGAACTGCTGGTGGCCAATGTGCGTGAATTCGACCTGGCGCAGGATAAAAAACATTTGTACTACCGTACTGCAGCGGCCACCGGCCCGGGCGAGATGCTGGTGATCGAGGCGGGCGCCAAGCTGCCATCCGACCTGTCGAAGGCCAAGGTCAAGGTCGACGACTGGACGTTTGTGTCGAATCCGCGCCTGGAATGGAAGCAGATGTTCAACGACGCCTGGCGCTTGCACCGCGATTTCCTGTACGACGCGAAGATGCGCGGCGTGAACTGGCAGGCGGCGCGCGACAAATATGCGCCGCTGGTCGAGCGGGTCACGGACCGCGCCGAACTCAATGACGTGCTGGGCATGATGGTGGCCGAAGTGGGCGCCCTGCATTCGCAGATCCGTCCCGGCGAATTGCGCCGCACGGAGCAGGAAGGCACGCCGGCCGGCCTGGGCGCCGTGCTGGCGCGCACCAGCGAGGGTTACCTGGTCGAGCATGTCTACCGCAGCGAAGCGGAATTGCCCTCGGCGCGCGCACCGCTGTCGCGCCCAGAGGTCGATGTGAAGGCGGGCGACGTCATCACGGCCGTCAACGGCAAGGACGTGCTGGGCGCGCGCGATATCAGCGATCTGCTGCTGAACCAGGCCGACAAGCAGGTGCTGCTGCAGGTCCAACGAGGCAAGGGCGCGCCGCGCGCCGTCATCGTCACGCCCGTCAACATGGCAAAACAGACGGCGCTGCGTTATGGCGACTGGGAATTGAGCCGCGCCGAGCAGGTGGCGGCCGCTTCGCAGGGGCGCATCGGCTACCTGCACCTGCGCGCCATGGGCGCGAACGACATCGCCTCGTTCGCGCGCGACTTTTACGCCAACATCAACCGCGAAGGCCTGATCATCGATGTGCGGCGCAATAACGGCGGCAATATCGACAGCTGGATCATCGAAAAACTGCTGCGCAAGGCCTGGGCCTACTGGGCGCCGCCGGGCGTGCAGCCATCGTCGAACATGCAAAACACCTTCCGCGGCCACCTGGTGGTGCTGGTCGATGAACTTACGTACTCCGATGGCGAGACCTTCGCCGCCGGCATCAAGGCATTGAAACTGGCGCCGCTGGTAGGCAAGCGCACGGCCGGCGCCGGCGTCTGGCTCAGCGACAATACGCGCCTGGCCGACAATGGCATGGCGCGCGTGGCGGAAAACGGCCAGTTCGGCATCGATGGCCAGTGGCTGATCGAAGGCGTGGGCGTGGTGCCGGATGTCGAGGTGGAGAACCCGCCGCACGCCACCTTCGTCGGCGCCGACCGCCAGCTGGAAGTGGCGCTCGACATGCTGGCGAAAAAGCTCAAGGAGCAGCCGCGTCCCGCCTTCCAGGCGCAGCCTATCCCCGCGCTGAAGCAGGGGGCTACAGTCCGGTGACGGACTTGAACTGCTGCGCGCGGCGGCGTGATACTTCCACCACGCTGCCGTCCAGCAGGTGCAGGTCGAGGCCATCGGCCGCATTCGGCGCCATTTGCGCCACCTGCGCCAGGTTGACGATCTGGCGCCGGTTGGCGCGCAAGAACAGCGTGGGGTCGAGCTTTTCTTCCAGCTGGTTCAGGGTGCGCAGCATCAGCGGATGCTGTGCACCGAAATGCACGCGCGTGTAGTTGCCTTCCGATTCGAGCAGGCGGATATCGTCAAACGCGACAAACCAGCAGCGTTCCCCATCCTTGATGAAGACCTTGCGCGGCGCGGGCGGCGGCATGGCTAGCGCCCGCGCGCCGGCACGCGCCAGGGCCGTGGCCAGGCGTGCCGCCTGTACGGGTTTTTGCAGGTAGTCGAGGGCGCTCACTTCAAACGCCTGCAGCGCGTACTGGTCGAAGGCTGTGCAAAAGATGACGTCGGGCGCGTCATCCAGCGCGGCCAGCAGGTCGAAGCCGGAGCCGCCCGGCATCTGCACGTCGAGCAGCAGCAGGTCCGGGCGCAGCTTGCCGATCTGCGCGATGGCGTCGGCCGCGCTGGCCGCCTCGCCGACGATCTCCACGGCGCCGCGCTGTACATGCGGCGCCAGCAGGCGCCGCAACTCGGCGCGCGCCAGGCGCTCGTCATCGACCAGCATTACCTTGAGCGGCTGACCGTTCATGCCAGCTCCGGCAAATGGATGGTGGCGCATACCCAGCCCGCCTGCTGGCGCAGTTCCAGGCTGGCATGCTCGCCGCAAGCCAGCTGCAGGCGCTGGCGTGCATTGCGCAAGCCGACGCAGGTGGAGTTGCCGGGTTCGTGCAAGGCGCCCGTGTTGGCGACATCGATCTGCAGCATGGTGGCGCCGTCGTCAGCGCTGGTACGCCGCGCTGCAATGCGGATGTCGCCGCCATCGGCGCTTGTTTCCACGCCATACTTGACGGCGTTTTCCACCAGTGTTTGCAGGGCCATGGGCGGCACGCGCACGTGATCGATGCCGGGGGGGATGTCGAAGCTGACGCGCAGGCGATCCTCGAAGCGTATCTGTTCGATCGCCAGGTAGGCACGCACGGCGTCCAGTTCGGCCGACAGCGGCACCGTCGCATGCTGGCTGGACTGCAGCGCGTGGCGCATCAGGTTGGCCAGCTGGTCGATCATCTGCGCGGCCGCCTCGCGGTCTTCGAAGATCAGCGCGCGCACGCTATTGAGGCTGTTGAAGAAAAAATGCGGATTGACTTGCGCCTGCAGGGCGCGCAACTGGGCGTCCTTGGCCAGCACTTCCAGACGCAGCGCCTCGGCCTCGAAGCGGCTGGCGCGGCGCAGCGACAGCGCGGTGAAGTAGAACACCGTCCAGGTCAGAAATACCCCGAACCAGAACAGCAGCGCGCCGGGCAGCCATGCCAGGCCGCGCAGGACGTCGGGCGGATACATGACGTGGAAGGCGGCTGTTACGCTGGCCGTCTGGATGATGGCCAGCAGGATCAGCGACGGCACGATGCGTTTCCAGCGCACGCCGTTTGCCGCCCAGCCGTACCGGCGCAGCACGCCATGCCACAGGTGCGACAGCAGCAGCCCGCCCAGCGAGCCCCAGCAGGAAATCGTCACGACGATGCGCAGCTGCGAGGAGCCGCCATACACACTGTTGAACAGGGTGAGTGCGCCCCAGCCGGCCAGCTGGAAGGTCCAGTACCAGTTGATCCTGGCCAGTAGCGGCGGCCGGTGCAAGGGAGCGTTCACGGTCTAGTCCAGGAACTGTTCGATGCGCGCATGCATCCAGTCCGGCTGGTCGTACATGATGAAATGGCGCGCCGTGTCGGCCAGCGCGATTCTTACGCCCGGCAGCTGTGCATACTGTTGCTGGAAGGTCGCTTCGATGGCGGCGCGCGGCGCATAGTCCCTGTAGGCGATCCAGGTGCCCAGCACCAGCGTGGGCGACTGCACTTTCGCCACGTCCTGGCGCAGGTCGCTGGCCATCAGCGTGCCCATGGCGCGGATGACCGTTTCGCGGTCCGAGCGCTGGCCCCAGCCGATGATGCGCTCCACGTCGGCCGGCGCCGTCGCCATGCCGGCAACCGTTCGGCGCTGGCTGGCGCTGGAGCTGGCCACATCCTGCGCCCGCATGGCCGATTGCATCTGGCTTGACATGGCTTGCAGCTGTTCCGGCGTGGCGTTTGGCATTTGCACCGCGCCCAGCGCCGGCAGCGAGTCGACGATCAGCAGCTTGCCCGTCTGGGCCGGATGGTCGATGGCCATTTTCAGGCCCAGGAAGCCGCCCAGGCTATGCCCGATGATGGCCGGCCGGCCCAGTTTTTGGGTGCTGATGTAGTCGGCCAGTTGCTGCTCCGCCTGCGCCAGCAGGTTGCCGTCGATGGGCGCCACGCCGGCAAAGCCGGCCAGGGTCAGCACATGGCAGGCGCGTCCTGTTTTCGGTCCGCACAGGCGCGCCACCGTGCCTTGCCAGACTTCGCCCGAGGATGCCAGGCCGGGAATCAGGATCAGGGGACGGCCCAGGCCCGTGACGTCGACCGTGAATGCCGCGGGCGCTGCGGCCTGGCTGGCGCCCGCCAGCAGCACGGTACCGAGCAAGATCAATGTTTGCAATGTTCGTTTCATGATGTGTTCCTCCTTGACGACGATGCTAGCGGGCCAGGTGGCTCGCCGCCAGCATCGCGGGATGAGTGGCGGCAGGCAGGGATGAACGGCCCTGTTCCTCTCCTCAGCCGGCGCGCAGGCGGCGCCACAGGGTGGTGCGGCTGATGCCGAGGTAATGGGCGGCCGCGTCGCGGCGCCCGCCGAAGCGCGCCAGTACGGCGCTGGCGCTTTCGTCTTCCGGATGCGGCGGTGCGGCGGCAGCCGGTGCCGGCAAAGCCGTGGCCGGGCTGGCGTCTTGCGCCAACTCCGGCGCCACGCCCAGCACGAAGGCGGGCGTCAGCGCCTGCAGCGGTTCGGCGGCCAGGAACAGCGCCAGGCGCTCGGCCAGGTTGCGCAGTTCGCGCACGTTGCCGGGCCAGTCGTAGCGGCGCAGCAGCGGCGCGCAGGCATGGATTTCCGCGTGCAGGTTGGGGTGCGGCCGCGCGCCCAGCGCGGCCAGCGCGTTTTTCAGCGACCATTCGGTCAGGCCGGGAATATCGCTGGCGCGTTCGCGCAAGGCGGGCAAATGCAGGCGCAGCACGGCCAGGCGGTAGAACAGGTCGGCGCGGAAGCGTCCTTCGCGGATGCGCTGTTCCAGGTCGCAGTGGGTGGCGCTGATGATGCGCACATGGATGGCGATGGGCCGCGTGCCGCCCACGCGCACCACTTCGCGCTCTTCCAGCACGCGCAGCAATCGCGTTTGCAGGGCCAGCGGCATTTCGCCGATTTCATCGAGGAACAGGGTGCCGTGGTTGGCCGCCTCGAACAGGCCCGCATGGCCGCCCCGGCGCGCCCCCGTAAAGGCCCCGTCCTCGTGGCCGAACAGTTCCGATTCCAGCAAGGACTCGGCGATGGCGCCGCAATTGATGGCGATGAAGGGCCGGTTCGCGCCCAGGCTGCGCGGGCTTTCGCGGTGGATGGCCTGCGCCACCAGCTCCTTGCCGCTGCCCGTCTCGCCCTGGATCAGCACCGTCGCCGGCGAGCGGGCATACAGCACCACCGACCGGCGCAGCGCTTCCATCGCTTCCGATTCGCCGCGCAAATCGTGCAAGCCGTGTCGCGCGCGCAGGGTGTCGGCCACCACCGCGCGCCGTCCCCGGTTCGACTCTATCTGCGTCAGGCGCGCCAGTTCCAGCGCATCGTCGAAGGCGCGCCGGATGGCCGTGGCCGAATACACGAAGACGGCGGCCAGTCCCGCCTCTTCGGCCAGGTCGGTGACGAGGCCCGCGCCGACGACGGCTTTGACTCCGGCCGCCTTCAGTTCGTTGATCTGCGCGCGCGCGTCTTCCTCGGTGGCGTAGGTGCGCTGGGCAATCTGGAAGCCGAAGGTGGCGGCAAATTCGGCCAGTTCCGGCATCGGGTCCTGGTAGGTGACGACGCCGATGTCCGGCGAGATGCGCCGCGCGCGCGCCAGCGCCTGCATCACGTCGTAGCCGCTGGCCTTGGCGATGATGACGGGTACCGACAGCCGGCCTTTCAGGTAGGCGCCGTTCGAACCGGCGGCGATGACGGCGTCGCAGCGTTCGGTGGCCATGCGTTCGCGGATGTGGCGCACGGCGTCGTCGAAGCCCAGGTTGATCGGCTCAATCGTCGCCAGGTCGTCGTATTCGAGCGTGATGTCGCGGAACAGGTCGAACAAGCGCGAGACGGAGACGGTCCAGATGACGGGTTTGTCGCGGTGGTCGAGCGGAGGTTGGGGAGGGCGGCGCATGCTTTATTCTAAACGATTTGTTTCATTTTCTGGCCATGCAACGCCGGTGCAACGAGCGTGTTGCAAGTGGTCTGTGGTGTTTCAGGTATTGCCAATAAGGAATATGAAGAAACCCCGGGAAACTGGTTTATGATCTAACAGCACTATGATGCCTGACGAATATATTGTTCAGGTGCATTCCGACCGCTAACAACCAACCCATGGTGTCCATGAACCGCGTACCGACCAGTCCCGATTTCATCGCCGATGCCTTGCAGCTGATCGCCTTGCCCGCCTGCGCCTGCGATGCCTGCGGCATGGTGGTCGCGGTGAATGGCGCCTTGAGCGCCTTGCTGGGCAGGGATGTGTCGGGCCGCCTGCTGGCCGACTGTTTTACGGACGCCTACCGCGCGTCGAGTACCAGCATGCTGCGTGGCGCGCTGGGTGCGGCCGGGCGCGAGCGGCACTGGGACAGCAGCCTGGAGGGAATCGATGCGGCCATCGCCGTGCAGGTGTGGGCCAAGCCGCTGCCGGTGGGCGATGGCTTGCCGGGCGCGACCCTGGTGTTTGCCGACATCAGCGTGCAGCAGCGCGACCAGCAAGCCTTGCGCAAGACCTTGCTGGAACAGCAGGCCATCCTGGAAAGCGCGGCCGTCGGCATCGTGTTTTCCAGGGGCGGCTTCATCGAGGAGTGTAATATTCGCGCCGCCGAGATGTTCGGCTATGCGCGCCACCAGTTGACGGGCATGCCGGGCGCGGTGCTGTACCGCTCCGCCGAGCATTGCCGCATCCTGGGGCTGGAAGCGGCGCCGTTGCTTTCCAAGGGCAAGCCGTACCGCACCGAACTGGAATTGCGGCGCCAGGATGGCACGCTGTTCTGGAGCCGGCTGCACGGGCGCGCCGTCGATCCCTTGAATACCCATGACGGTACCGTATGGATCATCGAAGATATCAGCGACCACCGGCGCGATGAAGACCAGCTGCGCCGCGCCATGCTGGAAATGCAGGCCGTGATGGACAACGCGCCGCTGGCCATCGGCTTCCAGCGCGACAAGGGCGTGCTGCGCTACAACCGCCGCTTCGCCGAATGCTTCGGCTTTGATGGCGACAGCGGCGTGGGCCTGGCCGTCGCCGACCTGTACCCGTCGCGCGCGGCCTACGAGAACGTGGTGCGGCAAGCGTCGCCTCTGCTGCGGCGCGGCCAGCCGTTCCAGGGCGAGATGGAGATGCGCCGCCGCGACGGCTCCACGTTCTGGGCGCTGGCGTATGGCTACGTGCTGAATCCGGAGAGTCAGACCGACCGCGGCTTGCGCGACACGATCTGGCTGTTCGACGACCGCAGCGCGCAGAAGGCGGCCGAGGAGGCCACGCGTCAGCTGATGCTGGAGCAGCAGGCCATCCTCGACAATGCGTCCGTCGGCATCCTGTTTTCGCGTTCGCGCCTGGTCTTGCGCTGCAATCCCCGCTTCGCCGAAATGTTCGGCTACGCGCAGGAGGAGATGACGGGCCTGCCCGCCGCCGAGCTGTTTCCCTCACCCGCCGCCTACGAAGCGTTTGGCATGCAAGCCAGGCCACTGCTGGGACAGGGCTTGCCGTACGAGCAGGATGAAGTGCTGTTCCGTCGCCGCGATGGCAGCCTGTTCTGGTGCCGCATCCGCGCCAAGGCCGTCGACCAGGAGCATAGCGAGCAGGGTACCATCTGGATACTCGAAGACGTCACGGACAGCCGCCAGGCGCAGATGGAAGTGGCGGCCATCATGACGAATGCCTCGGTGAGCATCCTGTATACCAAGAACCGCCAGATCACGCGCTACAACCTGGGCTTTGCCGCGATGTTCGGTTACAGCGGCGACGAGGCGCTGGGCCTGCCCGGGCGGGCGCTGTACGTGTCGCAGCAGTCCTACGAGTTGCTCGGCGCGGCGGCCTTCCCTTTCCTGTCGGTGGCCAAGCCGTTCCAGACGGAAGTGGAAATGATGCGCCGCGACGGCACGACCTTGTGGGCGCAGCTGATCGCCTATGTGGTCAATCCGGACGATCCGGCCGCCGGCACCATCTGGATCATCGAGGACCGCACCGAAGCGAAGCGCGCCGAAGAATCCTTGCGCAATGCGCTGCTGGAAAATCAGGCCATCCTCGACAGCGCCGTGCTGGGCATCTCGGTGGTGGAGGGCGGCTACAATTTGCGCGCCAACAGCAAGATGGAAGAGTTGTTCGGCTATGGACCCGGCGAGATCAACGGCCTGTCGGTGCAGGCCCTGTATCCGGACGTGGCCGCGTGGAAGACGGCACGCGGCGAGACGGCGCGCGATTTCGCCGCCGGCAGGGTGCACATGTCGGAATACCAGCTGGTGCGCAAGGATGGCAGCCGCTTCTGGGCGCGCCTGTCCGGCCGGCCGTTCGACCTGGCGCATGCGCATGGCCGTTCCGTGTGGCTGGTCGACGACGTGACGGCGCGCCGCGAGGCGGCCGAGGCGGTGCGCCGCGCGCGCGACGAGCTGGAACTGCGCGTGCACGAACGCACGGCTGAACTGGCCGGCGCCAATCTGCTGCTGCAGGGCGAGATCGCCGAGCGGCGCCAGGCCGAGGCGCGCGTGCATCACATGGCTTACCACGACAACCTGACGGGCTTGCCGAACCGCGCGCTGCTGTCGGACCGGCTGGAACGGGCCATGCTGGCCGCGCAGCGCTCCGGGCGCAAGCTGGCCGTGATGTTCATCGACCTGGACCGTTTCAAGACCATCAACGATTCGCTGGGCCACATGACGGGCGACGTGCTGCTCAAGGACGTGGCCGCCCGGCTGTGCCGCGCGGTGCGCGCCAGCGACACGGTGGCGCGCCTGGGTGGCGATGAATTCGTCGTCCTGGTGCCGGGCATCCGCGACACCGACGAGGCGGCGCGCGTGGCCGAGAAGGTCATCGAGGCGCTGACGCCCGCCTTTCCGCTCGACGGCCACGTGCTGCACGTGACGCCGTCCATCGGCATCTGCGTGTATCCGGACGATGGCGGCGATGTCGACGCCCTGATGCGCCATGCCGATGCGGCCATGTACCACGCCAAGGGCAATGGCCGCAATAATTACCAGTTCTTCACACAGACGATGAACCAGGCAGCGGCCCTGCACTTCGACCTGGAAAGCAGCTTGCGCACGGCGCTGGCGCTGCAGCAGTTCGAACTGTTTTACCAGCCCATCATCGATATCGCCACGCGCCGCCTGCATGGCATGGAAGTGCTGCTGCGCTGGCGCCGTCCCGGCCATGGCCTGGTGCTGCCTGACCGCTTCATTCCCATCATGGAGGAAAACGGCTTGATCGTGCCGGTGGGCGAATGGGTCATGCGCCAGGCCTGCGAACAAAGCATGGTCTGGCAGCGCCAGGGCTTGCAGCCCGTGCCCCTGGCGGTGAATTTGTCGCCGCGCCAGTTCATGCACAAGGGCCTGGTGGCGGCCATCGGCGACGTGGTGCGGGAAACGGGCATCGATCCGGCGCTGCTGGAATTCGAGATCACCGAGACGGCGCTGATGCAGCACGGCGAGCATACGCTGGAGATTTTGCGGCAGATCAATGGCATGGGCCTGCGCCTGTCGATCGACGATTTCGGCACCGGCTATTCGAGTCTGGCCTACCTGAAGCGCTTCCCTGTGAAAAAGGTCAAGATCGACCGTGCCTTCATCAAGGACCTGGAACACAGCGCGGAAGACCGCGCCATCGTGTCGGCCATCATCGCGCTGGCCGACAGCCTGCAATTGTCGACCGTGGCCGAGGGCGTGGAGACGGAAGAACAGTTCGCACTGCTGCTGGCGAACGGCTGCCGCTATGCGCAGGGCTATCTGTTTTCCGCGCCGATCCCGGCGGTCAATGCGCAGGCCTTGCTGGAACGCGTGACATAAGCTGCTGCGCGTCGGTATAGGTAGCCTGCGATGCTCACCGTGCTTGAGCACGGCTGCGCTTCTCGGCCACCTCTCCCTTCCGCTCGCGACGCTTCTGTCAAGCGTTCTTGAATGATTAGTCGATGGTGGCGATGACGGGCGCATGGTCGGACGGCTGTTCCCATTTGCGGGGCACGCGGTCGATCACGCAGGCCGTGCAGCGGCCAGCCAGGGCCGGCGAAAGCAGGATATGGTCGATGCGCAGGCCCTTGTTCAGGCGGAAGCCCAACTGGCGGTAGTCCCACCAGCTGAACGATTTGTCCGCCTGCTCGAACAGACGGAAGGCGTCCGTCAGGCCGATGTCGAACAGGCGCTGCAGGGCGGCGCGTTCCTTGTCCGAGACCAGCACCTGGCCGGCCCAGGCGACAGGGTCATGCACGTCGCGGTCGTCGGGGGCGATATTGTAGTCGCCCACGACGGCCAGCTGCGGGTGCTGCAGCGCTTCTTCGGCCAGCCAGTCGTGCAGGGCGGACAGCCAGCCCAGCTTGTACTCGTATTTGTCCGAGTCGATGCTCTGGCCGTTCGGCACGTAGGCGCAGACGACGCGCACGCCACCGATCGTCGCGGCCAGGATGCGCTGCTGCGCATCTTCATAGCGGGGATTGTTCTTCACCACGTCGGTGATCGGCAGCTTCGACAGGATGGCCACGCCGTTGTAGGTCTTCTGGCCGCTGAAGACCACCTGGTAACCAGCCGCCTCGATCTCGGCGACGGGGAACTTGTCATCCGTGAGCTTGGTCTCTTGCAAGCAGAGTATGTCGACCGGGTTGTCTGTCAGCCACTGCAGCACTTGCGGCAGGCGCACTTTGAGTGAGTTGACGTTCCAGGTGGCGAGTTTCATGGGAAAAATCCTTGCTTGAATAGGTATCGATAAGCGCGAATCTTACCGCATGCGTGTCGCCGGCGTGCGGCCCGCCGCTTGTCGCGCAAGCACCTTATTTTCCCACAGGGAAAAAGAGTGTTCATAAAGTATATATATTTAACCAATCGTGGCGCATGAATATTATGTTTTTGTGTATGATTGATCAACCCCTATGTTTGATTTGGCATAAATGGCTGGCGTGGCAGGCTGCGTCTCGCCGTTTAACGCGACAAAGGTGTAAAGTTTCTCGCTGAAACGCGATAAAAACTACTAAAATGGCACAATGTAACAACTGTGTCACACGGCTTTGTTACAGCCAACTTGAGAACCGAACAGGAAGCAGTTGTAATTAGTTGTAATTGCTATTCCGATTACATGACCACTGTGCCGGGGCGGAGCGTCAGTTCCGTCCTTGGCGCCGCCAGACTTGTTATATAAATTGCAGTACTATATCTATGAGACTGTTTTGCGACATCAATAGATGGTACTATTTTGAAATGTTGCAGTTTTAATAGTGAGACTTGCGCGTAGCATTTGCAAAGGAAGAAAATGCGAACTGCATTTGAAGCGTGGGCGCAGCGTGACGGCCACATTGTGCGGCGAAGAGAAGACAAACCGGATGAGTACCTGATTTTCGAGACCCAGCGCCGCTGGGTTATCTGGCAGGCAGCTCTGACGCATGGCAAGACGGCGGCCAAGCCGCGCGTGAGCGCGGCCGAAAAGGCGGCGAAAGCCCAGCGCGCGCTGGAAATGTCCTCCGATGAGGCGATCGTGCGCAACAAGGTGCTCAATGAAGTGCTCGACGCCTTCAGCGGCGCCGATGGCGCTGCCGGCATGGAAGGCATACTGAAAGTGATCCAGGGCCTGAAGATGAAGCAGAAGGCACTGGCCGACGACAAGAGCGAAGATTCAACGGCTTGAGGGGACGGCGATGCGTTATCGACACTACAAGGGCGGCATTTATGAACTGGTGTGCGAAGCCACGCTGGAAGCGGATCTGACGCCGATGATCGTGTATCGCGCTGCGGACGGTTCCATCTGGACCCGGCCGAAAGACGTGTTCTTTCAACTGATCGAAGTCGAAGGCGTCATGGTCCAGCGTTTCGCTCCCATTAACTGATGGCCGCCTGCGTGCGTGCCCGGGATTATTTTCATATGCGTAAATTGCTGCCTGCCGCTTTGGTGCTGGGCTTTGCCTGCACCGCGGCGCATGCCGAAACCATCGGTTCGGTCGACACGGTGTTCAAACTGATCGGCCCTGACCACAAGATCGTCGTCGAAGCCTACGACGATCCCCGTGTCGCTGGCGTCAGCTGCTATCTGTCGCGCGCCAAGACCGGTGGCATCAAGGGCGCCGTCGGTCTGGCCGAGGACAAGGCCGACGCGGCCGTCGCCTGCCGCCAGGTGGGGCCGCTGCAATTCAAGGGCAAGCTGCCGCGCCAGGAAGAAGTGTTTACCGAGCGTGCCTCGATCTTCTTCAAGCATGTGCGTGTGGTGCGCATGGTCGACAGCAAGCGCAATGCGCTGGTCTACCTCGTGTATTCCGACCGCCTGATCGAGGGCAGCCCGAAAAACAGCGTCACCGCCGTCGCCGTGCCCGGCGACCAGCCGATTCCCGTCCGTTAAGCGAGCTACCCATGCGTGTGCCGCTGTCTGCTCCCTTTGCCACCTTTGCTGCCGGGGTGCTGCTGTTCGCTCTGGGAGGCTGCGCCACCTTGACCGGCAATACCGAGCAGATGGTGCTGGTGCAAACCATCCAGGACAACCGCGAGCTCAATGGCGCCGGCTGTATCCTCAGTAACGATGTGGGCAAGTGGTTCGTCACCACGCCGGGGCGCATTACCATCCGCAAGAGCCAGGAGCCTCTGAAGGTCGATTGCCGCAAGTACGGTTCACCCGCCATCGCCACGGACGATCACATCGATCCCAAGCTCAATGCCAGCGTCTGGGGCAATGTCATCCTGACCCTGGGCGTCGGCTATTTCGTCGACCGCAACACCGGCGCCGGCTTCGACTATCCATCGATTTTGACCATCGTCATGCAGGACCCCGCGCGCCTGGCGCCGCCGCCCGCGCCGATTCCGTTGCCGCCGCCTGCGGCCGCCGTGCCGGAAACGGTGGTGCAGCCGAAGGTGGCGCCATCGCCTTTGCCCAATCCTGTCGTCTACTGATTCAATGACACATAAAAAAACCGCCAGGTCAGTGACCGTGGCGGCTGTCTTCTTACGTAACGACGCCTGACAAAACCGTAGCGAGCGGGAGCTAGTGGTGGCCGAGAAGTGCAGCTGTACTTTATGTACAGCCAGCATCGCCGGCCGCCAATAGCCCCGCGCAGCAGGTTTGGCCTGGCGTTCTCTTAGACGCGGTTAATGAGGAACGTCGTCAGCAGGGGCACTGGACGACCGGTCGCGCCTTTTGCGCCGCCCGATTTCCATGCCGTGCCGGCGATGTCCAGATGCGCCCAGGTGTACTTCTTGGTGAAGTTTTCCAGGAACGCCGCTGCCGTCACCGAACCGCCGCCTGGCGTGCCGATGTTGGCCAGGTCGGCGAAGTTCGACTTCAGCTGCTCGTTGTAGGCTTCTTCGATCGGCATGCGCCATGCCGTGTCGCTCGACTGTTTGCCCGCTGCCAGCAGTTCATTGGCCAGCAGGTCATGCGCTGCGTCGCTGCGCGTAAACAGGCCGCTGTTGTGGTGGCCCAGGGCGACGACGCAAGCGCCCGTCAGGGTGGCGATATCGACCACGGCTGCCGGCTTGAAGCGTTCGGCGTAGGTCAGCGCGTCGCACAGCACCAGACGGCCTTCGGCGTCGGTATTGAGCACTTCGATGGTAAGTCCGTTCATCGAGGTGACGATGTCGCCCGGCTTGGTGGCGCGGCCCGATGGCATGTTTTCGCACGCGGCGATGACGCCGATGACGTTCAGCTTCAGGTTCATTTCGCCGATGGCGCGGAAGGTGCCCAGTACCGAGGCGGCGCCGCACATGTCGTACTTCATTTCATCCATGCCAGGACCGGCCTTGATCGAAATGCCGCCCGTGTCGAAGGTGATGCCCTTGCCGACCAGGACCACTGGTGCATCCTTGGCTTTGCCGCCCATGTGTTTCAGGACGATGAATTTTGGCGGCTGTTCGCTGCCGTTGGTGACGGACAGGAAGCTGCCCATTTTCAGCGCTTCGAGCTGTTTGCGGTCCAGCACTTCGACTTCGAACTTGTAATCCTTGGCCAGCTGCTTGGCCGTGTTGGCCAGGTAGGTCGGGTTGGCGACGTTGGCAGGCAGGTCGCCCAGCTTGCGCGTCAGGTCGGAACCGTTGGCAATGGCGATGGCTTGCGCCAGCGCGCCGCGCGTGGCTGCCGTTGCCGGCGCCGCCAGGGCGATCTTGCGCACGCCTGCTGGCGCCGGATCTTTTTTGCTTTTTTGCGAGTCGCAGCGGTATTCGCTGTCGTGGGCGGCTTGCACCACGCAACGGATTGCCCAATTTATGTCTCGCTCTTTCACTTCCGTCAGCGGTAATGCGATAATGGCGTCCGCAGCGCCCAGCGAGCCGAAAGCCTTGAGGGCCGCTTGTACACCGGTAGCGAAGCTTTTTTCGCTGACAGTTTCATCGCTGCCCATGCCTACCAGCAGAACACGTTCGGCGGCGACGCCATCGACTGCGCGCAGCAGCAAGGTGCTGCCTGGCTTGCCGCTGATGTCGCCGGACTTCAGCGCAGCCGAAATCGCACCCTTGCTGTCCAGCGATTTTGCCGCTGGCGACAGTTTTTTGTTTTCGAATACCGCAACCGCGATGCATCCGCTTTTGGCCGTGCCGAGGGTGCTCTTGGTATCGAATGCTTTTATGCTAAAGTCCATTTGGTTCTCCGTTTTCATTTACTAGTAACGTGTTACTCAACTAACTGACCCGAATTATAAACTCCGAATGATCTTTCAACGCGCCCTTCGACGTGAATTGGCTAGTGCCGCCGGGGCCACCTTCACTGTTTTATTCAGCATCCTGCTCACCTGGATGCTGATCGGTATTCTCGGCAAGGCGGCGGGCGGCAAGATTGCGTCGGCCGACGTCATGTCTCTGATGGTTTTTTCCGCCCTGATGCAGCTGCCCACCATCATCATCCTTACCGGTTTCATTTCGGTGCTGATGGTCGTCACGCGCAGCTACAAGGAGTCGGAGATGGTGGTGTGGTTCGCCTCCGGCCTGAGCCTGTCGCGCTGGATCTGGCCCGTGCTCAGCTTCGGCCTGCCGCTGGTGCTGGCCACCGGCGTCCTGAGCCTGTACGCCACGCCGTGGGCGCAAAAGAAAAGCGATGAATACGTGGCGCGCTTTGAAAAGCGCGAAGACCTGCAGAAAGTCACGCCGGGCCAGTTCCGCGAATCGGCCGGCAGCAACCGCATCTTCTTCGTCGAGGGCGTCAGTGGCGAGAAGAATGTGGTGCAGAACGTCTTCGTCAATACCGTCGATGAAAAAGGCAGCGCCGTCGTCGTCGTCGCCAAAGAAGGCGTGATCAATACCGACGCCAAGGGCGAACGCTTCCTGGTGCTCAAGAGCGGCCGCCGCTACCAGGGCGTGCCGACGCAGGCGGACTTCCAGACCATGGAATTCGAGCAGTACATCATGCGCATCGAGAGCAAGCAGCAGGAACTGGGCGCGGAACTGGGCGTGCGCGCCATGAGCACCATGGCGCTCATCGCCGATCCGAATCCCTACACCATGGCTGAATTGCTGTGGCGCGTCAGTGCGCCCATGATCGGCCTGATGCTGATCCTGCTGGCCATTCCGCTGGGCTTTGTCAATCCGCGCGCCGGCAGTTCGGCCAACCTGATCGTGGCCCTGCTGATTTTCTTTACGTACAGCAATCTTATCAAGGTCGTCGAAGCGAGCGTGAAACAGGGGCGCCTGACATTCGGCCTGGCCTGGTGGCCGCTGCACCTGCTGGCGGCACTGGCCGTGGTGGCGCTGTTCGTGTGGCGCCTGAATGTGAATCACCGCTATCATCCGCTGGTCCTGCTGGCGTCCTTCAAGCGCGCGCGGCGCGCCGGCAAACCAAGTAAAGCGGTATCGAAATGAAGATTTTACAGCGCTATTTTGCGGTCTCGATATTCCAGGCGGTGCTGTTCGTGCTGCTGGCCTTCCTGGCACTGCAAGCCTTCATCGACCTGACGGGCGAGCTGCCGAAGGTGGGCCGCAACGGCTACACCATCCAGTATGCCTTCCTGTATGTGCTGGTGCTGGTACCGGGGCATGTGTACGAGGTGATGCCGATTGCGGCACTGATCGGCACGATCTACACGATGGCGCAGTTCGCGGCCAGTTCCGAATTTACCATCATGCGCGCCTCGAGCATGTCGACGGCGATGGCGGCCGGTTTCCTGTTCCGCATCGGTATCGTCTTCGTGGTCATCACCTTCATCTTTGGTGAGCTGATCACGCCGCGTACCGAGCCGCTGGCCGAACGCCTCAAGCTGACGTCGCGCGGCGCGGCCGTGTCGAGCGAGTTTCGCTCGGGCCTGTGGACCAAGGACATGGTCAAGAGCGACGGCCTGACGGGCACCGTCACCGGTTCGCGCTTTTTTAATGTGGGCGAAGCGCGTCCGGACGGCCAGCTGAAAAACGTCAAGCTGTATGAATTTGATACCGATATGCGTTTGCGCACCCTGACCGTGGCCAAGGGGGCGACGTATCAGGGCAATAATATCTGGCGCCTGACCGATGTGACGGAAACCTCGTTCTCGAACAGCGCGGCGACCTCGCCCGGCTTCGAACCGAAGCTGGCGAACTACTTTGGGCAGGAAACGAGCCTGGTGCGCACGGTACAGAGCGCCAGCAAGGACATGACGTCGGAAGTGACGCCGAAGATCCTGACGGTGTCGGCTTCCGATCCCGAGCGCATGTCGGCCAGCGAACTGGCCGTGTACACGCGCCACCTGGCCGAGAACAAGCAGGAAACCGAGCGTTTCCGCATCGCTTTCTGGAAAAAGCTGATCGATCCACTGGCCATCTTCGTGTTGATGGCGCTGGCGCTGCCGTTCGCCTACATGCACACGCGCAGCGGCGGCATCAGCCTGAAGATCTTCATCGGCATCATGATCGGCGTGAGCTTCATGCTGGTCAACACGCTGTTTTCGCATCTTGGGCTGCTCAGTACCTGGCCGGCCTTCCTGACGGCGGTGGCGCCGAGCACCCTGTATCTGCTGCTGGCGCTGGGCGCCTTGTGGTGGGTGGAAAGGCACTAATGGAGACGAACGTGCAACAGGCACTGATCTTGTTTGCCCATGGCGCGCGCGCCGCATCGTGGGCCGCGCCCTTCGAGCGCCTGCGTGACCTGAGCCAGGCGCGCATGCCCGGCACCAGCGTGCACCTGGCCTTCCTGGAGTTGATGACGCCGCGCCTGCCCGAACTGGTGGCGACCCTGCTGGCCGAGCTGCCCGCCGGCGCCATCCTGGACGTTACCGTGGTGCCCGTGTTCCTGGGGCAGGGCGGGCATGTGCTGCGCGACTTGCCGCTGTTGCTGGAAGAATTGCGCCAGCAGCATCCGGCACTGCGCCTGAAGGTGGTCGAGGCGGTGGGTGAGAACGCCAGTGTACTGGCCGCCATCGCCGATTACTGCGTGGCGGCGCCAGGCTCCAGCCCTCGCCCTTGAGCGGCATCGACATCGTCTACCTGTGGGTTGACGGCGCCGATCCCGCCTGGCGCACGCGCCGGCAGCACGCCTATGCCGCCTGGGCGCAGGCGCATCCCGGCCAGTTGGCCCTGCACGGCAACGTGGCGGGGCGCTATCGCGACAACGGCGAACTGCGCTACAACCTGCGCGCGCTCGAGCGCTTCTTCCCCGGCCACGGACACATCTACCTGCTGACGGACCGGCAAGTGCCACACTGGCTGCGCGTTTCACCGCGCCTGACGGTGATCGACCATGCCAGCCTGATGCCCGGCGCCTCCCTGCCCGTGTTCGACTCCGGCCATATCGAATCGTACCTGCACCATATTCCCGGCTTGTCCGAACGCTTCCTGTACCTGAACGACGACGTATTTTTTGGCGCGCCGTTCGAGCCCGCATTCTGGTTTGGCGGGGAAGGGGAGGGGCGTCTGAGTGTGTTTACGGAGAGCGCGCTGCAGCCCGATTTGCAGGACTTGCGCGCCGACGTGGCGGCGCCCGTGAATTGCGCCACCTTGTCGCGGCAATGGTTGTCGGCGCAGTACGCCGATTACCGGCATGAACCGCGCCTGTATGCGCATGCGCCGCGGCCCATGCTGAAAAGCGCGCTGCATGCACTGGAAGGGCTGGCGCCGGCCATGTTTGCCAGCGTGCGCGCGACGGTGTTCCGTTCCTGGCAGGTGCCGGCATTGCTGCCCGACCTGGTGCCGCGCTGGATGGTGCATCAGGGCGTGGCGCGCTCGCGCATGCTCGACCCGCTGCATATTGCCAGTGGCGATGTGGATGCGCCGCAGCAGCTCGAGGAGCTGGCGGCGCGTTTCGGTCGTTTGCCGTTTTTCTGCATCAACGATACCTGCGACGAGGCCGACGATGACGATCCGCGCCTGCTGCGCGTGGCCGCGACCTTGCAGCGGCTGCTGCCGCTGCCATCCTCATTCGAAGGCGCTTAAGCCGCTTTCCTGTTTGGCGCCAGGCTGATGCGGGCGGCGGCCGTGGTGTCGGACAGCGACGCGAGGAACAGCAGCAAATAGGCGCCCAGTTCGAAGACTTCCTCGCCCAGCAGCGCGTAAGCGTCCGGCATGCCGTGAAATACCTTCTTGTCGAAAGGCCAGCCAGCGACCATCAGCAAGCCGCCGATGGCTGTCAGGATGGTGATGCGCATGCTGAAAATCTGCGGCGCAAGGGAAAACACCTTGCGCGCGCGCGGCGCGAAGAAAATCAGCACGCGTATCAGGATCAGCAATTCCACCACGCGCAGGGCTTTTTCAAGCTGTGCCCAGGCCGGTGCCGTACCGAACTGGTCGATATCGAGTTCGCGCAGCAGGAAGCCGAACAGCAGGGCCGACAAGCCTGCATGCATGAGGAAACGCAGGGACTGGCGGTCAGGCTCTTGCCATGCGCGCACGCCGTGCACCGTACAGGCCAGGGCCAGGAACAGCGCCTGCAGCCATTCCAGTAAATGGTTTTCATCGTCGATATCTGGAAACACCGTCCACAGGGCGATGGAGGCAGCCATGCTCAGGAGTACTGCGCTGGCGACGCCGGCATTGCTGCGGCTGAGCGAAGTCAGGGCTTCGCGCACGGAAGTGAAATTCATGTGTGATCGTAAGGCTAAAGTTGCGCGGCGCGATATTGCAGCCTGCGGGCGCAGCTTTTTTCGGGGAGACTGCTGCGCGGCTCCCGTCAGCGGGGATGCCGCACAGCAAGCGCTATGGCGGGGTGTAGCGCAATTTTATTGCTATCACGCAACAACTTCTCGAGAAAAGATGCGGGTGCATCGTATCATGTTTCTTTTGAAGACGTCGGTTACTGACTTTAAAGTCGGTAAAATACGGTGTATTTATTCAGGCATGGCGCAGCAGAACAGCAGCCTCATCTTCGATGGCCTGGTGCGCGCGCATGGCCATGGCGTCGCCCAGCATCACCAGCACAGGGCCGTGGGTGTCGCCCAGGCCATGCGCCAGGGCGCTCAGCGTCAGGCGTACGATGCGCTGGTCCGGGCGGCTGCAGTTTTCAATCACCACCACGGGCGTGTCAATGTGCCGGCCCTGGGCCAGCAGGCGCTGCGCCGTGGCGATGGCTTCGCGTCCGCCCATGTATTGCACCAAAGTATCGCAGTCGGGAATGCGCGTCTGCTCAGGTTCGCCCGGCGCCGTGCTGGAGGTAAAGAAGGCCACGCTGCGCGAGACGCCCCGCTTGGTCAGCGGTTGCAAGGTGGCGGCGGCGGCCGCCAGGGCCGTGGTAATGCCGGGCACCACTTCGACGGCGATGCCCGCTTCTTCCAGCGCCCGCAGCTCTTCGTCGGCACGGCCGAACAGCATGGGGTCGCCCCCTTTCAGGCGCACGACGACGGCGTGCTTGCGCGCATTGTCGACGAGTTGCTTGTTGATGAAGGCTTGCGCCGTCGACAACTGGCCGCAGCGCTTGCCGACCAGAATCTTTTGCGCCTGGGGACACAGCTCCAGCATCTCGCTTGTCACCAGCGCGTCGTGCAGCACGACGTCTGCTTGCGCCAGCAGGCGCGCGCCGCGCAAGGTCATCAAATCTTGCGCGCCGGGGCCGGCACCGATCAGGTAGACCTTGCCAGGGAGAGATGGGGAGCTGTTCATATGGCTGCCTTTCTTGGTCGAAACGCGGCTTACAGCCGAACCATACCGGCCGCGACCGTCTGGTGGGTCACTTCATCGATCAGGATAAACGCGCCCGTGGCGCGGATATCGGCATACGCGTCGGCTGCCAGCGCCTGCTGCACGTTCAGGCTGATGCGGGCGATGTCGTTCAGCTTCAAGCCTTCGGCCGGATGGCGCTGCTGCGTATTGATGTCGAGGATCGAATCGATCGCCGTCACCTTGGCCGCCGTCTGTTTCGTGCCGTGCTTGATCCAGTACTTGCGGCGCAGGTCCAGCGCGTCTTCGGACAGCCAGCACACGTCGGCCACCACTGTTTTCAGCAGGGTGGCGGGGCGGTCCGCTCCTGCCAGCAGGTCGCCGCGCGAAATATCGAGGTATTCATTGAGCAGCAAGGTGACGGACTGGCCCACCACGGCGGTGCTCAGCGAGCCGTCCAGCGTGACGATATCCTTGACCGTTGCCGTCTGGCCCGAGGGCTGCACCACCAGGGTGTCGCCGATGCTGACCTTGCCCGCCTCGATGCGGCCCATGTAGCCGCGGAAGTCGTTTGCTTCGTGGCCATTGTGGCGCGCCACCAGCTGCACCGGGAAGCGGAATGGCGTGTCGTGCGATTCGTCGTAGACGGACAGCGATTCAAGCAGTTCGATCAGGGTCGGGCCCGTGTACCAGCCCAGCTTGTCGCCGCGTTCGACGACGTTGTCGCCCGTCAAAGCGGACAGCGGGATCGGCGTGATGTCCTTCAAGCCCAGCGACTGGGCGAATGTGCGGTAGGCAGCGACGATGCGGTTATATACCGTCTCATCGTAGTCGATCAGGTCCATCTTGTTGACGGCGACGACCACGTGCTCGATCTGCAGCAAATGGGCAATCGTCGAATGACGTTTGGTCTGGATCAACAGCTCCACGCTGCCATCGTCACCGAGTTTGACTTTCGAGACGTCGATCAGGATGATGACGGCGTCGGCCGTGGACGCCCCCGTGACCATGTTGCGCGTGTACTGTTCATGGCCCGGCGTGTCGGCGATGATGAACTTGCGTTTCGGCGTGGCGAAATAACGGTAGGCCACGTCAATGGTGATGCCTTGCTCGCGTTCCGCTTCCAGGCCGTCCGTCAGCAGCGACAGGTCGACCGTGTCGCCCACCGTGCGCTTGTGCTTGGAGCGCGACATGGCGTCGAGCTGGTCGGCGAAGATGCCCTTGCTGTCGAACAGCAAGCGGCCGATCAGGGTGCTCTTGCCGTCATCGACGGAACCGGCCGTGATAAAGCGCAACATGCCGCGTTCAACGCTGTCGGTGAGAGTGGTGTTGGAGATTGCTGCGTTCATTAGAAATACCCTGCTTTCTTGCGTTTTTCCATCGAGGCTTCGGAAGTCTGGTCATCCATGCGGGTGGCGCCCCGTTCCGTGATTTGCGTGATTGCCGTCTCGGCGATGATGGCGTCGATCGTGGCCGCATCGGACGAGACGGGGCAGGTGCACGAGATATCGCCCACCGTGCGGAAGCGCACGACTTGCGTTTCCACCGTTTCGCCTTCGCGTGGCGGCGTCAGATCGGTCAGCGGCACCAATAAACCGTTGCGCGGGATCACCTGGCGCTCGTGCGCAAAGTAGATTGGCGGCAATTCCAGCTTTTCGCGGGCGATGTATTGCCACACGTCCAGTTCGGTCCAGTTCGAGATGGGGAAGACGCGCATGTTTTCACCCGGATGCACGCGCGTGTTATACAGGTCCCACAATTCGGGGCGCTGGGCTTTCGGGTCCCAGGCGCCGAATTCGTCGCGGAAGGAAAAGATGCGTTCCTTGGCGCGGGCCTTCTCTTCATCGCGGCGCGCGCCGCCGATGCAGGCGTCAAATTTGTATTCGGCAATCGTTTCCAGCAAGGTCACGGCTTGCGCCGCATTGCGCGAATCCGTGGCCGGGTTACGCAGGCGCACGGTGCCGCGCTGGATCGAATCTTCGACGGAGCCGACGATCAGGCGCTCGCCCAGTTCCGCCACTTTCTTGTCGCGGAACGTGATGACTTCCGGGAAGTTGTGGCCCGTGTCGATATGCACGAGGGGGAATGGAAACTTGCCTGGGCGGAAGGCTTTTTCAGCCAAACGCAGCAGGACGACGGAATCTTTGCCGCCCGAGAACAGCAGGGCGGGATTGGCCGATTCGGCCGCCACTTCGCGCAGGATGTGGATGGCTTCCGATTCAAGGCTGTCGAGGTGACGCTGGTTCAAAATATTGCTCATATGGTGTACTTTCTTGTTCTGCTGAGTCTGTTGTGTCTGTTCAGGCTGCCACGGATTTGATGCGTATCAACTTGCCGTCCACCATGTGCAGGCCGCATTCCTTGGAGTCCGGGTTTTCCCACCACCAGCGTCCGGCGCGCACATCTTCGCCTGGCTGGACGGCCCGCGTGCACGGTTCGCAGCCGATGGACGGGTAGCCCTGGTCGTGCAGCGCGTTGTAGGGCACGTCGTTGGCACGGATATAGTCCCACACATCCTGCTCGGACCAGTCGGCCAGCGGATTAAATTTTGTCATCGCGTGCGCCGGATCGTCTTCCTGCACGTGCAGTTCGGCGCGCGTGGTGGACTGGGCGCGGCGCTGGCCCGTGACCCAGGCCTTGTTGCCAGCCAGGGCGCGGCCCAGCGGCTCGACCTTGCGGATGCGGCAGCATTCGCGGCGCATCTCGACGCTGTTGTAGAACGCATTGAGGCCATTCTGTTCCACGTAGGCGGCCACCGCTGCGGGCTGCGGGCGGTACAGGGTGATGTCGTGGTCGTAGCGAGCCTTGACCTTGTCGAGCACGGCCAGGGTTTCCTGGTGCAGCCGGCCTGTTTCCAGGGAAAAGATGCCGATTGGCAGCTTTGCCTTGAGAATCATGTCGGTCAGCACCATGTCTTCGGCTGCCAGGCTGGACGCGAACACGGCCGGCGAGAATTCCGCGGCGATGCGTGTCAGCGTTTGCTCGGTGGCGTCAATCAAAGAAGTCAAATCGCTCATGATTGGTCCTCAGATGCCGGCCGCGTTGTCGAGGTCAGGATTCTGGCCTTCGCGCTGGTGGCGGCGGAACAGCGGCGATTTCTGATCCCACGAGGCTTGGTAGGTTTCTGAAAAGACCGATAAACCTTTCAGGGCGTCATGGATGCTGCGGTCGGGCCGCGTCGCATAAGCGTCAAAGCCTACCCTGTGCATGGAAAACAGCTGGTCGCGCAGCACGTCGCCGATGGCGCGCAATTCACCCTGGAAACCCAGGCGGGCGCGCAGGTTGAAGGCGATGGAATAGCCGCGGCCATCCGTGAATTTCGGGAAGTCCACGCCGATGACGGGCAGTTGCGCCACGTCGGCGGCCAGTTCTTCCGGGCGCTCGTCGCTGGCCAGCCAGACGCCGATGTCGGGCAGGCGCGCGGCCAGGGTGTCGCGCTGGGCTTGCCACACGGGCAGCGGTACGATGACCTTGCCGGCAGGCACGACCACCGTTTCCGGCGTGTCGTTTTCATCGAGGCGCAGCAAGCCCCAGGTATTTGGCACCACGGCGGCGTTCTTGATGATTTCTTCGCGTACTTCAAACATATTCGTCTTCTCCCACCAGGTTGCCGACCGTGATCGGCGTTGCATATACGTGTTCCTTGAACGGCGCCAGGCCCAGGCGCTGGGCCGTATCGACGAAGCGCTCGCCTTCGTGGCGGTCGCGCACGTAGACGTGCAGCAGGCGGCCGATGACTTCAGGCATCTGCAGGGAAGAGAACGATGGTCCGATGATCTTGCCGATGGCGGCGTTGTTGCCTTGCGCGCCGCCGATCGACACTTGATACCATTCGCTGCCATCCTTGTCGACGCCGAGGATGCCGATGCTGCCCACGTGATGGTGGCCGCAGGCATTGATGCAGCCGGAAATATTCAGTTCGATCTCGCCGATGTCGTGCTGGAAGTCGATGCTGTCGAAGCGTTCCGCGATGGCGGCCGCGATCGGCAGCGACTTGGCGTTCGCCAGCGAGCAGAAATCGCCACCGGGGCAGCAGATCATGTCCGTCAGCAAGCCGATGTTCGGCGTGGCCAGGCCGTGCGCCTTGGCTTCCTGCCACAGCTTGAACAGTTTTGACTGCTCCACGTCGGCCAGCACCAGGTTTTGCTCATGCGTCACGCGCAGTTCGCCAAAGCTGTAGCGGTCGGAGAGATCGGCCGCGAAATCGATCTGCTCGGCCGTCGCGTCGCCCGGTGGCACGCCCGTTTTTTTGAGCGACAGCACCACGGCGACATAGCCGGGGCGCTGGTGTGGCTTGACGTTGCGCGCCAGCCAGTTCACATACGCCTTGTTGTCCGCGTGTTCGGCCTTGTAGTCGAGTTCCGGCAGGGCAAGGTAGGCGGGCGGATTGAAAAAGTCCGCCACGCGCTGCATTTCCTCGGTGGTCAATGTTTCCGGACCATCCTTCAAATCGACCCACTCCGCTTCCACCTGGCGCGTGAATTCTTCCACGCCGATGGCTTTCAACAGAATCTTGATGCGCGCCTTGTATTTGTTGTCGCGGCGGCCGTGCAGGTTGTACACGCGCATGATGGCCTGGATGTACGTCAGCAAATGCTGCCATGGCAGGAAGTCGCGCACGACGCTGCCCAGTATCGGCGTGCGGCCCATGCCGCCGCCGGCCATTACCTTGAAGCCCACCTCGCCAGCGGCGTTGCGCACGGCCGTCAAGCCGATATCGTGCACGGCGATGGCGGCGCGGTCTTCCTCTGCGCCATTGATGGCGACCTTGAATTTACGCGGCAGGGCGATGAACTCGGGGTGGAAGGTGCTCCACTGGCGCAACACTTCCGCATACGGGCGCGGATCGATGATTTCATCGGCGGCGACACCGGCGTACGGGTCCGATGTTGTATTACGGATACAGTTGCCGGACGTCTGGATCGCGTGCATTTCCACGGAAGCCAGGTCGGTCAGGATATCGGGAGTCTGTTCCAGCTCGATCCAGTTGAACTGGATGTTCTGGCGCGTGGTGAAGTGGCCATAGCCGCGGTCATACTTGCGCGCGATGTGCGCGAACATGCGCATCTGCGTCGACGACAGCAAGCCGTACGGCACGGCGATGCGCAGCATGTAGGCGTGGCGTTGCATGTACAGGCCGTTTTGCAGGCGCAGCGGGATGAATTCCTCTTCCGTCAGTTCATTGGCGATACGGCGCGCAACCTGGTCTCGGTACTGGGCGATGCGCTCTTTGATGATGAGGTGGTCGTACTGATCGTAATGGTACATATCAATTCCTAAAAAAGCCGGGGTACTGGAAGACTGCCTGGGATGATGTTGTGGATACTGCTCTTGTCTTTAATAGATTAGCTTTATTGCCACGCCGGTCAAGGTCATCGCCAGCAGCACTCTTAAAAACTGTTCCGGCACGGAGCGGGCCACCCAGGAGCCGAGCGTGATGCCGGGCAGGGAGCCGACCAGCAGCGAGGCCAGCAATTCCCAGTGGATGGAACCGAGCCACCAGTGGCCCAGGGCGGCGATGGCCGTCAGGGGCACGGCGTAGGCGATATCGGTGCCCGCCACTTCGGCCGAGGTCATACGTGGATACAGCATCACCAGCAAGGTGGCGCCGATGGCGCCGGCACCGATCGACGAGACCGTCACCAGCACGCCCAGCACGGCGCCGGCGATGATGGTCGCGGCGGCAAGCTTGTTGCCTTGTAATTGTTTCTCAGGGTGCGCGTTGATCCAGGCCAGCATGCGGCCCTTGAAGATCAGCGCCACGACGGTCAGCAGCACGGAGGCGGCGATCGAGTAACGGATGATCTGGCCGATTTCCGGCGACAGGGTGCCGAACGATTTCAGCGCCAGGGTCGCGACGACGGCGGCAGGCAGGGCGCCGATGCACAGGCGCTTGACGATATCCCAGCGGATGGTGCCACGCAGGCGGTGCGTCAGGGTGCCGGCGCTCTTGGTGATTGAGGCGAACGCCAGGTCAGTGCCTACGGCCACGGAAGGCGGTACGCCAAACAGCAGGGTTAACAGCGGCGTCATCAGCGAGCCGCCGCCCACGCCGGTCATTCCTACGAGTAATCCTACGGCAAATCCTGAGACTATATAAGACAAAGTCATGCTTGCACCCCCAAAGTACCCGCAATAGTAATAAACTTAGTGTTTATTCCAAACTACTTAGTACGCATTTGCTTATATGCGATATGCGTATATGCATGAACGCAAAATCATGGGTAGGGCGGAAACTCGGTAAATTACGGCAATCTAGGGCAAACCAGCAATGAATCTCCATCAACTGCGCTTCGTGCGCGAAGCGGTTCGTCAGAACTATAACCTGACGGATGCCGCCAAGGCCTTGTTTACGTCGCAACCGGGCGTATCGAAAGCCATCATCGAGCTGGAGGAAGAGCTGGGCGTGGATATTTTTACACGCCACGGCAAGCGCATCCGCGGCTTGACGGAGCCGGGCCGCCTGGTGCTGGAATCGGTCGAGCTGATCATGCAGGAAATCGACAGCATGAAGCGCATCGGCAAGGAATTCGCGGCGCAGGACAGCGGCAGCTTTACCATTGCCACCACGCATACGCAGGCGCGCTACACCTTGCCCAAGGTGGTGCAAGCCTTCATGCTGAAGTTCCCCAAGGTACGCTTATCTTTGCTGCAAGGCAACCCACGCCAGATCGCCGAGATGGTGCAGCGCGACCAGGCCGATCTTGCCATCGCCACGGAATCGATTGCCGCCATCGATGGCCTGATTACCTTGCCCTGCTATCAATGGGAGCACGTGGTGGTGGTGCCGGTCGACCATCCGCTGCTCAAATCGAAGTCCGTAACCCTGGAAGAAATCGCTGCCTTCCCCCTGATTACCTATGACAGCGCGTTTGCCGGACGCAACAAGATCGACCACGCTTTCGTGCTGCGCGGCCTGAAGCCGGACATCTTGCTGGAAGCCATCGATGCCGACGTCATCAAGACTTATGTCGAGTTGGGCATGGGGATTGGTATCATAGCGGGTATGGCCTTTGATGCCGAACGCGACAAAGGCTTGCGCTCCATCCCTGTCGGCCACCTGTTCGGCATGAATGTGTCGCGCGTGGCCGTCAAGCAGGGCGCGTATTTGCGCAGCTATATTTATACCTTTATCGAGTTGCTGACGCCGACCCTGAACCGCAAGCTCATTGAGCAGGCGATGAGCGGTGATAAAGAGCACTACGAACTATAACAATGCATGAAGTCGGCCGGGCGATGTGCCTGGCCAAGATTATTTAAGAAGAGAAGAAACAATGATTACCGATCAGCTTGCCAAATATTACGCCACCATCGCGCAGCAGTACGAGCGCGTCTATGACAAGCCCGAACGCCAGGAAGACCTGGAAGTGTTGCGCGACAAGGTTGCCGACGTGCTCGAAGGCCACACCGTGCTGGAACTGGCCTGCGGTACCGGCTACTGGACGGAAGTGGTCGCCGAGTCGGCCGAGTCCGTGCTGGCCACCGATATCAACGATGAAATGCTGGCGCTGGCCCAAGCCCGCGGCTTGCCCGACAACGTCACCTTCGCCAAGCTCGACGCATTCAACTTGCCCGATGACTTGCTGGGCAAGTTTACGGCTGTGTTCGCCGGTTTCTGGTGGTCGCACGTCAAGCGCGAAGACCAGGACAAATACCTGAAGCAATTGCGCAACAAGCTGGGCAAGGACATCCTGCTGGTGCTGATCGACAATTCTTATGTTGATGGCAGCAGCACGGTCATCGCGCGCACTGACTTGCTGGGCAATACCCACCAGTTCCGCACGACGGATGCCGGCGAGCGCTATGAAGTGCTGAAGAATTTCCCGTCGGATAGTCATCTGCGCAAGAAGTTTGCCCACTCGGCCCGTGAAATCCGCATGAAGCGCCTGGAATACTATTGGCTGCTGAGCTGCCGTCTGAAATAAAGCTGATCTTTCTATATGGTAGGTCGGATTAGCGGCGCAGCCGCGTAATCCGACACCGCCGCCTTGCCAACAAGGTTGTCGGATTACGCGTGGCCTTGCCCCGCTAATCCGACCTGAGGTAAATTGGCCTCACGCCGTATGAACCGCCCTCGGGCGGTTTTTTTTCGCCTGTTGTTTTTATCTGACACGATGTTGTGCCAAAAAGCAACATATTGTCGATGTCATATTGTTGAAGTATTTCGTGGGCATGATTCGGTTCAGCAGCTAAGCAGCTCAGCAGCAGCTCAACTTGTCCAACCTAATGTAGAGAATCTCAAGTGAAAAAAATTACTCTGGCAGCATTGATCATCGGCACCTTCGCAGCAGCTACGGCGCAAGCACAATCGAACGTTACCGTGTATGGTCTGGTTGACCTCGGTATCGCCAAGACCACTGGCCAGCCGACGGTACAACGCGAAAACAATGCGTCGCGCCTCGGTTTCAAGGGTACGGAAGATCTGGGTGGCGGCCTGTCCGCAATTTTCAACCTGGAAAGTGAATTCCTGGCCGACACCGGCGCGCAAAAGGGTGTGTTGTTCGACCGTCAAGCTTACGTGGGTTTGAAAGGCGCGTTTGGTACCGCCATTCTGGGCCGCACCAAGAATCTGGTCGATGGCACCATCGCCCGCGTCGACCCATTCAACACCTACGGCGTGGTTGGCAAGAACAATGAAACCCTGCTGCGTTCGGGCGTCGGCTCGTCGCGCGTGAACAATGCCGTGACCTACAACAGCCCAAGCTTTGAAGGTTTCGTGGGCAGCCTGCAGTACGTACTGAGCGAAGTCAACAGCGCTGACGCAGGCGTGATCGGCCTGGCAACCTACGACAATGGCCCGATCAGCTTGCACGCCGGCTACGAGAAAGCCGTGCAAGCAACGGCAACGGCCGCCAAGCCTGATCTGTGGTCCATCGGTGGCGGCTATAAATTCGGCCCGGCCAAGATCACGGCCGCCTACTCGAAAGGCGACACCAAGGTGGCTGCCAACGGCGAATTCAAGTCCTACCTGATCGGCCTGAACTACACGGTTGGCGGCGGCGATGCCAAAGTGTCGTACGGTAAGCAAGAGCAAAGCAACAACAAGGTCAAGGATCAGGACACCATCAAGGAATTCGGCGTCGGCTACGATTACCACCTGTCGAAGCGTACCGACGTGTACGCCTACGCTGGCCGCGAGCGCGTCAAGTCGCTGACTTCGTACCAGATCGGCCTGGCACACAAATTCTAAGTATCATTCGATGTGATGGAGTGGAGGCGCCTGCGGGCGCCTTTTTTATTGCGTTGCGGCTTCTGCCGCCCCGGCATGCATGGGCAGCGAGATGTCGATGCGTGTGCCGCCCAGTTCGTTATCGGCGCCGATATGGATGCTGCCGTTCAAGCCCCACACCCGCTCGCGCATGCCCAGCAGTCCCAAGGCCGCAGCTTTTTCCAGGTCATGTTCGGCAATGCCGCGGCCGTCATCCTGAATGGTGATCGCCAGCGAGGAATCGATGCGGTGCAGGGCGATGGTGATGTGGCTGGCCTCGGCATGGCGCGCGATATTCGTCAGCGCTTCTTGCACGATGCGGTAAATGGCCGTGCTGCGCGCGTCGTCGAGCACGAGGTCGGCCTCGTCGGCCAGCAGGTCAAAATGGATGGCGCGGCGCAACAGAAAGTCGTGGCGCAATTTTTGCAGCGCGAAATACAAGCCTCCTTCATCGAGCGCGCGTGGGCGCAGGTTGCTGGCGATGCGCCGCAGCGAAGTGATGGCCGTCACCAGCAAGCCATCCATGCTTTGCAGCAACGCTTGCAGGGACCCGGTGGTGTCCGAGTGCTGGCGCACCAGGGTCAGGTCGCCGCGCAGGGTGGCCAGCAATTGCCCCAGGTCGTCATGCAGTTCGCGCGCGATATGCTTGCGTTCCTCTTCGCGGATCGATTGCAGAGCGCTCGACAATTCACGCAATTGCGAAAAGGAGCGGGCCAGCTGTTCATGCATCTGCTGGCGCGCGCTGATATCGCGCACGATGATGGTAAACACACTATGGCCGTCTTCTTGCATGGCCGAGAGCGAGCCTTCGAGGGGAAACATGGCGCCATCGCTGCGCCGTCCCGTCAGGGTGTAGTCGGTGGCGCGCCGGCCCGTCAGGCGCAGCTCCTGGCTGATGTCGCCAAACGGTGGATCGCCCTCGTGCCTGCCCAGGCTGCGCAAGTCGCGCAGGATGTAGTGGCCCAGGTGCCTGCCGCGCATGCCGGCCGGCGTGTCGTCGAACAATCTGGCTGCCGCCGCGTTCGCATGCAGAATGAATTGCGCGCTATCGATACTGATGATGGCGTCGCTGGCGCTGTCGATGATGGCTTGCCCGCGCGCCTGCTGTTGCCGGCGGGCTTTCAGCGGAGGAAACAAGCACAGCAATAGCGCCGCCGCCATGCCCAGCGGCAGGATGCGCAGCAGTGTGGGACTGCCTCGGTCTGGCATATGGCCTTCTCCTTGCGAACGTGAACGAATGCAGGGCAGGAATGATGGACGGGACTTTATGTAGCCTATGCCTGCTGGGGCGGCGCGGCTTGATGTGGCGCAGGAAGGGGGGAGGAAGAGATCAAGGCGCCGCGCCGGCATGGGCCGGGCGGCAGCGAGCGACTTACATTTGCTTGAACAGGTGCAAGAAGCTACGGCTCACTTCGAGCTTGTCGGATTTGCCTTTGATGAGTACCAGGTGGCGGCCGCGGATGTCGCGCGTCACGCCTTCGATGGCATTCACGTTGACCAGGGTAGCGCGGTGGATTTGCCAGAACAGCGCAGGATCGAGCTCTTCGGCCAGATCGCGCACGGGCTTGCGGATCAGTGCCTCGTACTTGGCGGTTTGCACGCAGGTGTATTTCTCGTCCGAACGGAAAAATAAAATCTCTTCCACGGGGATCATGCGCAAGTCCTGACCGATGCTGGCCTGTATCCATTGCAAATAGGTGGGCTTGGCCGTGATTTTCTCCGCCAGCTGCGACAGCATGGCCGTCACGCTGCTGTTGACGTCCAGCGCAGGCTTGTTCAAGTGCGTTTTCAGGCGCTCCACCGTCACCAGTAAGCGCTCATGCTCGGGCGGCTTGAGCACATAATCGACGGCGCCCCGCTCGAAGGCTTCGACGGCGTGGGTATCGTAGGCCGTGACAAAGACGATATGCGTCTTGCTGCCAATCACTTGCGCCGCCTCCATGCCCGTCTTGCCCGGCATGCGGATATCGAGGAAGGCAAAGTCGGGCTTGAGTTGCTCCACCAGTTCGATCGCTTCGTCGCCATTCTTGGCTTCGCCAATGATTTCCAATTCGGGCCAGGCCTGGCCCAGGCGCAGGCGCAGCTGGTCGCGCATCAGTCTTTCGTCGTCGGCAATAATAGCGGTAGGCATAGGTCTCAAGTGTGAACAGGCGAAGATTGATTATTCAATGATTTAGCGTTTTTATCAACTGTCTTATTTAGACAGCTGATATGGCACTTCGATCACGGCGCATACACCGCTGGGCTGGTTGGGCGTGATGGTCAGGCTGCCCTGGTCGCCATGCAGCAGCTTCAGGCGTTCGCGGATGGTGGGCAAACCCAGGCCCGTGCCATCGCTGGGCACCACGCCAAAGCCCAGGCCGTCATCGGTGACGATAACGCGCAGCTTGCTGTGCGCCACTTCGGCCACGATGCGCAGGGTGCCGCCTTCCGGCTTGACTTCCAGCCCGTGCTTGATGGCATTTTCCACCATCGATTGCAGCATCATGGGGGGGAATGCGGCGCTGCGCAGGCCATCGGGAATCTGGAAATCGACGGTCAGGCGTTCTTCCATGCGCATTTTCAGCAGGTTCAAGTACGCTTGCACCATGTCCGCTTCGCGGCCCAGGTTGGTAATCAGGGCGTTGTCGCGCATTTGCGGCAACACCGCGCGCAGATACTGGATCAGGCTGCGCTGCATCTTGGCCGCGCGCGGTGGATCGACCTGGATCAAGTGTTCGACCGAGGCGAGTGTGTTGAACAGGAAGTGCGGCTCGACTTGTGCCTGCATCATCTGCATCTTCGCTTCGCTGAGCTGGCGCTGCATGGATTCGCGTTCGGCCGCCTCATTCGCCGTGACAGTTTCCGCTTCGGCGCGTTTTTTGCCGCCAACCAGGGCTTTCATGGCGAACAGGGCCAGCACCAGCAAGGATACAAAACTCTTGAACCAGGTGGACGCTTGCTGGTGGTAACGCGACACTTTTTGTTCCGCAGCATCATCGACCGCTTCTTCGATGGCATTTGACAGCTCTTCGCCGATTTGTGGTGGCAGTTCAATATGGACTTCTTCCCCCGAGGCATTGGTGGTTACTGGATAGCTGGGTTTGGCGGGGGCGGCCGGTGGTTGAGGCGGCTCTGGCGGTACGGTACTGGCTTGGGCGTCCGCCTCTGCGGCATCGGCCGGATCGCTGGCCGCGTCGGCCGCGCTGCTGCGCCGGTTCTTGCTGTTGCGGGGATTGAAATGAATGCCGGTATCGTCGATCAGGATATTGGTTTCGCCCGTGCCCTTGCTGCTGCGTTTATGCGACTTGATGACCACTTCTTCGTCCGGGCTGGACGAGAACAGCTCATCTTGCAAAATGGAGCCGGCGATCAGGGCCAGCGCCGCGAACAGGAAAAATTTCCACCAAGACAGTTGGGTAACCCAGGTTGTCGTCGCGTCGAATGCCCGTTGCACCCAAGCGAGGATGGTTTTCAATAATTGGGGCAAGCTGGAAATCGGAAGCATGGTGGCACTTTCAAGTACAAGAGTTAATCGACGCAGCGGGCAAGTTTAACCCCTTGTTGAGTAGCGTCAGAGTCTGATGTTGCCACTGTGCCTAAAGACCACGAAGTGCGCCAGTCGATTGCGACAGGCTGCACAAAAAGGCGCTTGAAGTGAAGGCAAGGCTTGCTGGGCGGTGAGGGGAGGCTGCGGCATCAAAATAGCCCTTGCGGGACGCGCAGCCCAAGGCTATAATTCGCCCCCTCGCTGAACGATGCATGCAAATGCTGAGTGAAGCGGGT
>JAEAMG010000111.1_pt1 | contig 129471 bp, 101 predicted proteins | sample 8958741 | NCBI WGS metagenome assembly JAEAMG01 (sample SAMN16933256, study PRJNA681125) | bioreactor sludge metagenome | isolation source: anaerobic bioreactor treating anionic surfactant - SDBS | place: India: Bengaluru | collected 2019-02-28
GGTCCGACGTAGGGCGTCGGCGTCTCCGGAGCCGCCGTCGGCGTCGCGCCGGCCACTGGCGTCGGCGTCTCAGCGGCCACCGGCGTCGGCGTCTCCGGTACCGGAGTGGGCGTCTTCGCCACCGGCGTGGGCGTCTCCGGCGCCGGAGTGGGAGTCTTCGCCACCGGTGTCGGCGTCTCCGGCACCGGGGTGGGGGTTTCCGGCGCCGCGGTCGGCGTCGGCGCGCCCGGCGTCGGCGTGACCGCGCAGGAGACCTGCACGTCGTCCAGGGCCAGGTTCCCCGTGCTCTTGTCGTAGCTGAAGCGCAGCTGGGTGGTGGCGCCGTTCAGGGCGTAGGGCCCTTCCACCGTCCCCGTCGTCGGCAGGGGGACCAGGTTCACCAGTGTCACCCAAGACCCCGCGTACTCCTCGACCAGGAGGGCGGAGGAGGCGTCGGTGGAGACGCCCCGGACCCAGAACCTCAGCTCGTCACCGCCCGAGAATGCCGTGGTGGTGACCTCGTCGTCGGTGGCGTCGAGCTTCACGGCCGGAGAGGCCAGTCCGTAGTAGCCGTCACCGGTGTAGGAGTCGGTATCGGCGTTGCAGTTGACAAACGTCCAGCCCGCCGGGCGCGTGCCGGTGTCGAATCCGTTGAAGTGCTCGTCGAGGCGCGTGCAGATCACCGGCGTCGGCGTCGCGGCCGGGGCCGGCGTGGGCGTGTTCGGGGCCTCGGTCGGAGTCGGGATGACCGCGGTCGGCGTCGCCGGAACCGGCGTCGGCGTAGGCGGCACCGGCGTCGCCGTCTTCTGCGGCGTCAGCGTGGGCTGGGGGGTCGGCGTCGCCGGGAGCGGGGTCGGCGTGTTCGGAGCCTCGGTCGGGGTTGGCCCGGACGGCGTGTGGTAGCCCGCCGGCGTCGGCGTCGGCGTGATCCCGAGGATGCGCACGTCGTCGAAGGCGATGTCCCCGCTCGACTTGTTCTGATAGCTGAACCGCAGCTGGTCGGCCCCGTTGATGTCGAAGGGTCCGGCCACGCGGGCGGTGCCGCTGTTCGCGATCGTCGTGATGCTGGTCCAGGACCCCCCGTAGTGCTGCTCGAGCAGGAACAAGTCGGCCGTGGTCGGCGAGTTGAGCCCCTTCATCCAGAAGGAGAGCTTGCGCGCGTTGGCGAAGGTGTTGGTGGTGACCGTGTCGCCCGTGGCGTTGAGCATGACCGAGGGGACGCCCACTCCGTACTGGGTGGAGCCGGTGAAGGTGTCGGAGTCGGCGTTGCAGTTGGTGAATGTCCATCCGGACGGGCGGGTGCCGGACTCGAAGCCGGTGAAGGTCTCGTTTACGATCGGCGAGCCGTAGACCATGTAGCAGGCCGCGCAGGCCACCCGTTGGGCGGTGTAGGCGCAGCGCATGTAGCCCGCCTCGCCCCAGGAGGTCCCCCAGGAGTTCCGGAGGAACCAGTGAGGCGTATCCGTCCCGTCCACCCAACCGACCAGGGAGACGGCGTGGTTGGTCGTGGTGTCCTCACAGGGAGAACCCGTGCAGGTCGTCTGGGTGTCCTCGAAGATGCCGCCGTCGTACGAATCAAAGGCCGCCTCGGCGTTGATCGCCACGTCGACGACGCCGAAATACATGATCGCGGTCTTGATCCCGTCGATGTCCAGGCAGGTGACCCGGTACCAGTCCTTGAACATCGTGGTCTGGTCGCCCCAGTGGGTGCATCCCGGGTCGCTCTCGACATAGGGGAAATCGGACTCGTTCCCCACGCCGGTGTTGCAGAGGGCGGTGAGCTCGGCGTAATCGTAGTCGGCGCCGTCGCAGCCCCCGAAGTGGGCGCTGTAGGCCGGGAGCGTCGCCAGGCACCAGATGATGTAGGACTCGGAGAAGTCAGCCCGGTGGTCCGTGGTGTCACCCGTGGTCTTGTAGTATTTCCCCAGGGCGTAGTTGTATGTCCCCTCCGCGCAGGCGTTGGCGCCGAAGGAGTAGCAGGAGCCGCAGGAACCCTGGTTGCGGGGGGTCCCGATGTAGGAACGGCCCTGGTAGTTCCGCCAGTCGAAGGTGGTGGGGAGCGCCCTTCTGCCGATGATGTTGGGGAGTGGTCCGAGGCCCTTGGTGGAGGCGATCCGCGGAGAGGCGGACATCCGGCGGGACTTCAGTGCCGCCCGTTCGGCGGCGGGGAGGCGGGTGACCCAGTTCTCGGCGACCTGGAAGTGGTATCCGTTATACTCGATCTTGTAGCGGAGCTCCTCCAGTGTGTCGTCCGGTGCGAAGGGGAGAAGTTCCTTGGGATCTCGGGCGGCGGGGGCTTGCGGGGCAAGAACGAGGAAAGCGAGAACGGCGAAACACGCTGCGGCGGGGAACCATGATCTGCGGGACATACCACCCTCCCGGGTTGAAAGTGAACCGGTGCCTCTTCCTGGAAATCCCCCTCTTATAAATCAGCGCCCCGGGGCGGGGCGCTGATTTATAATAGTTTTGTGCTAGCGTCCTCTCTCGGGCGCCGTTTGTCAACCGAATTTTTTGCGAAATTCACGCGCGGGCGGCCTGGCCTGGCTAAGATTGGTCCCATCGGACCTATCGCAACCGACCGAGATCGACTGGCAAAATGTCCATTCCGAACCCAACCCCGACCGCGATCGTCTCCGCCCTCTCCCGGGAAACCGGCCTCGATCCGTTCTCATCCCCCTCCCCCGCCCTGGTCTCGCGCCTGCGGGCCCTCCACCGCGGCTACCGCTCGCCGGGCGTCCGACGGGAAGCCTCCGACGCCGCTTACCTCTGGTACTTCCTCCCCCGGGCCGCGGCCCGGATCTCCCGTATCCTTTCGGCCGTCCTCCCCTCCCTCCGCCCCCGCTCCCTCCTCGACCTGGGTTGCGGCCCCGCTTCGGCCTCACTCGCCGTCCTCGCCTCGGAGGCCGGGGCCGCCCTGGAGAGGATCGTCCTGGTCGACGCCGACCGCCGCGTCCTCCCCCTCGCGGCGCGGCTCTGCCGGGCCGCGGCGGGGCCGGGACGGGACGGCCTGAGTCTCGCCATGCGGAGGATCGACCTCTCCCGTCCCCCGGGCCTTCCCCGGGACGAAACCTATGACCTGATCGTCGCCTCGAGCCTCCTCGCCGAGATGGCCGATCCCCGGTCTCCCCCGGCGAGGGGAGACTCCGTCCTCGCCCTCTGGCGTCGGCTCTTCCGGCTGGCCGGCCCGGGGGGAGCGGTCATCCTGGTCGAACCGGCGACGCGGGAGATCTCGCGGTCCCTCCTCTCCCGTCGGGATCTCATTCTGGAGGAAGGCGCCCCCCTCCCCCTCCTCGCCCCCTGCCCCCGTCCCGGACACTGCCCCGCCCTCCGGGACAAGCAGGACTGGTGCCACGACACCGCGAGCGCGGTTCTGCCGCCGCTCGCGGAGCGGCTGGGGCGAGCGGCCGGGTTCGACCCCTCCCGGACCGACTTCTCCTACCTCGTCTTCGGGAAGGGCGCCGCGCCGCCCGAGGGCTCCTGGCGCGTCGTTTCCTCCCCGATCAAGACCCGGGGAAGGCTCGACCTCTGGGTCTGCGACGGGAGGGAGCGCGCCAAAGTCCACCGCCTCGACCGCGACGCCTCACCGGCCAACGCCGCCTTCGCCGGACTCTCCCGCGGCGAACTCGTCCGTTTTGTCGGCCTCCTCCCCTCCTTCCGCCTCCCGCCGGGAGGGACGGTGTCAACTTGTCAACTTGATAGTTGACAAGTTGACACCGTCCCTCCGCGTTGCAGGGGATCAACGGCCGTTGCGGAGGAGTAACTAGCCACCCGTCCGCTCGCCGCGCCCGCCGCGGCGCGGATCGCGGTCTAACCTATTGCCCGGAAGGTGGATACGGCGATGCCCTTTCCTTCCCGCCGTTGGCACGGGAATTGCTCCTCTTCTTCTCAAAACCGAAAAGGAGGGAAGTCATGAGAAGAATGGGCTTTTTGATCGCGATCCTGGCCTTGGCGGCGCTTTCGGCGACCGGGGGAGCCTGGGCTATCACCCGCAACGTCAACAACCCGAACCAGTTACCGGGCATCTCGGCCTGCCTCGCCGCTTCCCTACCCGGCGATATCGTCCTGGTCCAATGGAACCAGAACCCCTACGTGGGAAACTTCGTCGTCCCCGCCGGGGTGGCCCTCGTGGCCGCTCCCGGCTTCCAGGGCCGGCCCATGCTCCGGCCGGCCGACGCCGCGAAACTGGTGGTGGACCTGCGCACCAACGCCGCCGTCCGGCAGGCGAGCAAGCTCTGCCAGTTCGATATCCAGGGCGGGGCCAACGGCGGTGTCTTCGTCAGCGGCGGCGGCGCGGCGGTGGTCTGGAACAACGAGATCGCCAACAACCGGGCGCCGAAGGGTGCGGGTCTCTGCTCCAGCTGTTCGGGACGGCTGGATCTCACCTTCAACTACATCCACGACAACACGGCCGCAAAATTCGGGGGAGGCCTCTTCCTGACCGGCGGCGGCACCGTAGCGAGCGCTGACAACGAGATCAAGTGCAACCGGGCGGCCCGCGGCGGGGGGATCGAGATCCGGGGCCTCTTGACCGCCTCCTTCAGCGAGCGCGTCTTCATGGAGAACGAGGCCCAAGAGGGCGGGGGGATCGCCGTCGTCGATAACGCCCGGGAGACCCTGATCTACGACATGGATTTCTTCGACAACGACGCCACGGTCGGAAACGGCGGCACGATCTACGCCTCGAAAAGCGCCGTCGCGGTCGAGAACTGCCTCATCAACGGGGGAGACGCTCCCCGCGACGGGGGCGGACTCTACGGTCTGGGGTCGACGGCGAGACTGGAGGGGTGCGAGATCAGCTTCAACACCGCTCTCGACGGCGCCGGGGTGGCCTTAAGCGGTCGCCTCAACGCCAACAGCGCGATCGAGGCCAACGAGTTCACCGGGAACCGGGCGGTCTACCGGGGCGGGGCGGTCTGGCTCGCGAACCTGGAGCGGATGAACGTCCGCAATAACTTCTTCGACCGCAACCTCGCCCCCCAGGGATCCGGGGTCTTCGTCGCCTCCTCCGCCGCCGCCTCCATCCACAACAATTCCTTCGCCCACACCTTCAACGCGGCGCTGATCGGATCGGTCTCCACCGAGGCCGTCCGCATCCAGGGGCAGGCGAACCCGACCGGCTGCGCCAATAACATCATCATCTACCACCAGGTGGGCGTGGTCGGCGACGGGGGCATCCTGGCCTGGGCCGGCTCCAACGACTTCTGGCGGGTGGGCGTTTGCCTGCGCGGCCTGCGCAACGCGGGGGGAAACAACCTCAACCTCAACCCACTCTTCGCCGCCTTCAACGCCAACGGGGCCGGTGCCAACGACCTCCATCTCCAGCCCGGCTCCCCCGCCGCGGGGAGGGCCGACCCCCGTTATTCCCCGCCCAAAGACATCGACACCGACCCGCGCGATTCCCTCCCCGACCGCGGCGCCGACGAGTTCGTCCTGTAGGAACTAGGAGGGACGGTGTCAACTTGTCAACTTGATAGTTGACAAGTTGCCACCGTCCCTCCTCCTTCCTATAATCGGGGCGTGACCTTCATGCGGCACACACCGGGGGTCGAGGGGAAGATCCAGCTCCTGGGGGACGCGGCCCGGGACGACGCCTGCGCCTCCGCCTGGTCGGAAGCGGCCCGCCCGCCGATTCACCGCGCCCCCTCCCGTTCCGCCCTCCGCTCGGCGGTCTACACCAGCCTCCGGCCGGGCGGGGGCGCGATCCACCTCTTCAAGATCCTCCTCGACAACCGCTGCCGGATGGACTGCCGCTATTGCGGGCTGCGCGCCTCCGCCGACACCCCGGAGTGCCGCCTGGAGCCCGAGGAGCTGGCGCGGGCCTTCATCGACCTTAACCGCCGCCGGATCGTCGAGGGGCTCTTTCTCTCCTCCGCCATCCCCGACCATCCCGAGCGGGTGCAGGAGAAGATGATCGCCGCGGTGGCGATCATCCGGAAGCGCTACGGCTTCCGCGGCTACGTCCACTTGAAGATCCTGCCCGGCGTGAGCGAGGGGGCGGTGGCGGAGGCCTGCCGGCTCGCCGACCGGGTCTCCGTCAACCTGGAGGCCCCCAACCAGGAGCGGCTGAGCCGGATCGCCCCCCACAAGGACCTGAAGGAGGGGATGATCCGAAGGCTCCTCTGGGCCCGGCGCTGCGCCGAGTCCCGCCGGGAGGTCCCGGCGGGGCTCACCACCCAGTTCGTGGTCGGGGCGGCCGGGGAGAGCGACCGGGAGATCCTGACCGCCTCCGACTGGCTTTACCGCAACCTCTCCCTCCGGCGCGCCTACTACAGCGCGCTGCGCCCGGTCCGGGGCACGCCCCTGGCGGGGGTTTCCGCTCCGCCGCCCGCTCGCGAGCACCGCCTCTACCAGTCGGACTGGCTCCTCCGGTTCTACGGCTTCTCCTTCTCCGAGCTCCCCTTCGAAACCGCGTCCGGGAACCTCCGCCTCGACCTCGACCCCAAGCTGGCCTGGGCCGCGGCCCACCCCGACCGCTTCCCGGTGGAGATCAACCGGGCCGCGAGGGAGGAGCTCCTGCGCGTGCCCGGGCTGGGACCGGTCTCGGCCGAGCGGATCCTCGCCCGGCGGAGGCAGGGGAAGATTGGCTCGCTGGATGCGCTGAAAGCGCTGCGCGTCCCGGCCAATCGGGCGAGGAACTACCTCACCCTGGACGGGAGGTTCTTCCCGGCGAAAGAAAAGGAGGAGCCGCCGGAGCAGCTCCTCCTTGACCTATAGGTGGAGGGGTTAGGGTCAGGATATTGGTCTGGTCAATGGGTTAGGTCGATGGTGCCGGCCAGCCGGCGTGCCACACCATTAACCTCGTCAATTTCTCGGCTCCGCAAACATGGGCCGCGGCCGCCTCCCAACCAACGCAAGAACCAGAAAAAATAATGGATCGGGGCGAGACGCCCCTCCCACATGATACCGGAGACTTCGCCGCCCATACTTCGCCTGAAGAAGTGGGATTCCGACCATCCGTCTCGGCTGGCCGGACGCACCATCAACTTGACCCATTTCCCAGACCCACTTCCTGACCCTAACCCATCACCCGCGTCTCAGAAGTTTACCTTGGGCGCTTCCTTCGCGGTCGCGGCCGCCTCGAAGTAGGCCTTGGGCGTCGAGAGACCCCGCAGGGACGCCCAGAACGAACCGGGGAAGGAACGGATGTAGTAGTTGAACTTCTGGGCCGATTCGTTGTAGCGCATCCGCTCGACCGCGATCCGGTTCTCCGTCCCCTCGAGCTGGGCCTGAAGCTCGAGGAAGTTCTGGTTGGCCTTGAGCTCGGGGTATTTCTCCACCGTCACGAGCAGCCGGGAGAGCGCGCCGCCCAGTTCGTCCTGGGCGGCCTGGAAGCTCTTGAAGGCGGCGGGGTCGGAGAGGAGCTCGGGAGTGACCTTGATCTGGCCGACCTTGGCCCGCGCCTCGGCGACCGCGGTGTAGGTCTCCTTCTCGAAGTTGGCCACCCCCTTGACCGTGTTGACCAGGTTGGGGATGAGGTCGAACCTCCGCTGGAGCTGGTTCTCCACCTGGGCCCAGGCCGCCTTCACGGACTCGTCGAGGGCGACCGCCTTGTTCATGCCCGAGACCACCATCGACCCGACGATGAGGACCAGCACAACGATGATGACGATGCCGATCAGCAATCCCTTCATGGGTGCCTCCTTCGCGGTTGCATTTACCACGATCCGCTCGCCCCCCCGCCCCCGCTCCTCCCCCCGCCGGAGGACCCGAAGCTCGAACCCCCGGACGAGGAGCCGGAGGAGCCGGACGACCAGCCGCCGGAAGAGGATCCCGAAGACCAGCCACCGCCGGAGCCTCCGGAGCGGCCGGAGCGCCGGGCGAGGACGATCATGGCCACGATGAAACCGGCGATCCCGAAGAAGACGGCCAGCGGGACGATGACCCCGGCGGCCGAGGAGGCGGGAGACCCCTCCGGCGTGGGCGAGGGGAGGGCGGCTTCCCCGGTGATCCGCGCCGCCAGGGCCTCCACCCCGTCGGCGATCCCCCGGTCGTAGTCCTTCTCCCGGAAACGGGGGAGGATGCGGGTCTCGATGATCCTTTTCGCCACCGCGTCCGGGATGACCCCTTCCAGGCCGTAGCCGACCTCGATCCGCACCTTCCGGTCGTCGATCGCGGCGACGAGGAGGACCCCGTTGTCCCGGCCCTCCTTGCCGATCCCATCGAGCCGGGCCCCCGGCCAACGCCAGGTCTGGAAGCGCTTGACCGCGTAGCCCTCGATCGTCTCCGGCGCGACGGAGCGGACGAGATAGACCGCGATCTCGGCCGCGGTCTTCTTCTCCAGCTCCCGGAGGCGGACCTCGAGGGCGGCGGCGGCGGCGGGCGAGAGCACGCCCGCGAAGTCGCTGACGAAACCGGCCGGGGCGGGATACAGCGCCTCCTCGGCCAATGCTGCGGCCGGCGCCGCCAGAAGAAGATTAGCCAACATCCAAAGCCGGGCGGTCGACATAAATGATCTCGCGAGTTTCCGCGGGCCTGAAGGTCCGCGGCTTTGATATTTTAGCGCGCGCGGCCGCGAAAAACCTCCGGATTCGCAGCCTTCAAACGCCGGGGTTCAGTTCGTAGACGCATGCCTCGCCGAACTCGCCCACCCAGACGAAGGCGGGGTCGGCGGCGAGCGCCTTCCAGATGTATTTCCTGGTCTTGGCCCGGTACTCCCCGTAATGGAAGACCAGGTATTTGATCCCCAGGCGCTTGATCGCCGCGAGCGACTCGGGCGAGGGGAAATCACCCATCTCCCGCTGGTAGAGGCGGTCGTACTCCGGGGGGAAACAGCCGCTGTAGCCGTTGACCAGTCTCTTCCAATGGTAGGTGGAGTAGTACATGTAGGCGGCCGCTTGGTGGACCTTGAGGGGAGCGGCGGGGAGGGGGATCTCCAGGATGGCGAAATCGCCCGGCTGGTCCTTGAGCCAGCGGTAGACCGGGGGGATCGCCGCCCCCGTGGGCATCGGCGCCATCGAGATCGGGATGGAGGCCGACTCGAAGAGGATGGCCAGGGAGACCGCCTCAACCAGGAAGAAGCGGGCGGAGGGGTCCCGGACCCGCCGGAGCAGCGCCGCGACGGAGAAGGCCGCGAAGACAGAGAGGGCGAGGGCGACCGTGATCACGAAGCGGGAGGGGACGCGGATCCCGGAGAAGCCCGGGACGTGATCGTAGAGGAGCGAGTAGGGCCCCGCCCCCAGCTCCATCCGGTTGCAGCGGACGAGCGGGCCGAGCGTGAAGAGGACGGAGAGGGCGAGAACGAGGAGGTAGAAGCGCGGGAGGAGGAAATCCGCCCGGCCGGAGAGAAGGCCGGAGAGGAAGCGGCGGAGACCGCCGTTCAGGGAGAAGAAGAGGGCGAGGAGGAGGAGCAGGAGCAGGAAGGGCCGGCCGAGGCTGGTGGCGCTGACCGGGAAGCCGAGCACGGTGGAGGAGGCGCCGCCGGTGAACAGGATCGCGAGGAGGACTACCGCCTGGGCGGCGGCGAGGAGCCCCACCGCCGCCGCGGAGAGCCGGCGGCCAGCGCCAGCCCGCGGAGCGGGAAGAGCCGCCGCCGGCCGTCGCCTCAGGGCGACCAAGATCCCGGAGAGGCCGAGGAGGACGGCCGCGGCTCCGATGAAGAGGTCACCCTCCGGCTTGCGGAAGGCCGCGAGCGTTTTCCCCCAGAGGAGGACGCGATCGGAAGCCGCGAGGTAGCTCGCGAGATCGGCCGAGAAGTAGATCGACTCCCCCAAGGTCCTCCGGAAGCCGAGTTCGGACCGGAGGCTCGCGTAGCGGAGGGCCACCGGGGCGAGAAGGGCGGCGGCGAGAAGAGCGGCAACGGCGAAGCGCAGAGCGATCCGGCCGCCCGCCTTCCCCCGGCCGAAGAGGCCCGGCAGGTTGAGCAAAAGGTAGAGGCCGACGAAGAGGAGGAGGAAGAGGCCGTAGTAGCCGCAGGCGAGGAACTGGAGGACGAAGAAAAGCGCGAAGAGGAGCCCGTCCCGCCAGGACCCGCCGGCGAAGAGGCGGTGGAGGAAGAGAAGGGCGAAGGGGATCCACTGGGCGGACTGGAGCTGGAGATGGGAGAGGTGGGAGAAGCGCCAGGGGAAGAAGCCGTAGATCATCCCGGCGGCCACGGCCGCGGCCGCTGAGCCCGTGACGTAGCGGGCGAGGAAGAAGGCCCCCCAGGCGGAGAGGGCGAGCGAGAGGAAGAAGACGGCGTTGTAGGCGAGGAGGGGGTTGTTGGAGAGGAGATAGAACGGGAAGGCGAGGAGGGCGTTCCCGAGCATGTTCTCCGAGTAGGCGAGCGTGTTCTTCCGGGGGTGGAAGATGTTGGCGTCGAAGAGGGAGGAGACATGGCCGGAGGAGAGGGCGTGGACGTCCCAGGCTAGGATCCAAGCGTTGAGGAGGGAGTCTCCCCAGTCGCCGACCACGGCCGAGGCGGGGGAGCGGACGAGCGGCCAGGCCATGACCGCCGCGGCCAGGAGGAAGACCAGGAGGGCGGCCAGCGCGCCGCGGCGGCTGCTCCACCGGAAGGTCATGGGAGGCGATGGTCCCCCCGGTTCTTCTCGACCAGGGCCTCCAGCCGCTTGCGCAGGTCCGCCCGGGTCGCCTCGGCCCCGGCCCGGCGGCGGGACTCCTCCGCGACGTCGGCGCAGAAGCGGGACTGGGCGCAGAGGGAGAGGAAGAGGGGGATCAGGTCGGAGGCCGCCAGGGCGAGGAGGCAGAGGATCCCTCCCCCGGCGATGGAGAAGAGGAGGACGACAAGCCCCACCCCCCATTGGGAGGTGGAGAGGAGGGAGACGCCGTAGCCGATCCCGGAGGCCCCGGCGACAAGGCTCATGACCGCGAGGAGCCGGAGGCCGCCGGCGAGGAGAAGGAGTACTCGGGTGTTCGGGGCCATAGTTCCTCTCGCGGGCAGTATAGCCCAGCCCGCCGCCGGGAGGGGGAAAAATCGGCACTTCACCCCGAAGGAAGACAGGGGCGACATGGACGACATGGACAATATGGACGGTATGGACATTATGGACAAAGGCGGGGAGAAACCGCTTCGACATCTGTTTTCGTCCATCACGTCCATACCGTCCATCACGTCCAGCGCCCGGCCAAAAAGCTTGGAAGAAGCCGGCCGATGCGCTAGACTGTCATCGGCCTGGACCGGAGGGGGCGAGCGCCCATGGACTTCAAATACGTCGGTAAAAACGTCCCGCGGCCCGACGCCGCCGCCAAGGCGACGGGACGGGTCAAGTTCCTCGACGACATCCGGCTCCCCGGGCTCCTCCACATCGCCTTCCTCCGGCCAGTCCACGCCCACGCCCGGATCGTCTCGATCGACGTCTCCGAGGCGGAGAAATGCCCTGGCGTGGTGAAGGTCGTCACCGGGAAGGATTGCCGCTTCCGCTATGGGGAGAACATGAAGGACCGCCTCCCCCTGGCGGTGGGCAAGGTCCGCTGGATCGGCGAGCCGGTCGCCGCCGTGGTCGCGGAAAAGCTCCACCAGGCCCGCGCGGCCGTGGATAAGATCAAGGCCGTCTACGAGCCGCTCCCGGTCTACGTGGACGCCCGCGACGCCCTTCAAGCCGGCGCGGTCCTCCTCCACGAGGAGGCCCCGAAGTTCGTCCACCTCCCCGGGATGGAGCCGGTCCCGGGGACGAACATCGCCAGTCGCTACACACTGAAGAAGGGGGACGTCGAGCAGGGTTTCCGCGAAGCGGAGGTCGTCCTGGAGGGCGAGTTCAACTACCCCTTCGGCTCCTCGGCCGCGATCGAGCCGCACGGTTCGATCGCCTGGTTCCACGAGGACAAGACGATCGAGATCTGGTCCTCCTCGATCTGCCCCTTCATCGTCCGGGAGGACGTCGCCCTGGTCTACGGCGTCCCGGCCTCCGACGTCCGCGTCCACATCCCCGAGGTGGGCGGCTGCTTCGGGTACAAGTCGGACGTGACGATCGAGCAGACGGTCGCCTACGTCGCCTCCTTCGTCCCCGGGCGGCCGGTGAAGTGGGTCGCCACCCGCCGGGAGGACCTCCTCTCCACCCTGATCGGTCACGGGATCCGGACCAAGATCAAGATCGGCGCGAAGCGGGACGGCCGGCTCACCGCGCTCGCCACGACCATCCTCCATTCCACCGGCGCCTCCATGGACACCGGGATCCACGTCCTGATCGCCGCCACCCACAACTCGACCGGCGCCTACGAGTTCCCCCACTGCCGTCTCGAGGGGCTCGCCGTCTACACCAACACCCCGCCCGTCGGCGCCTACCGCGGCTACGGCCACCAGGAGTCGCAGCTCGCGGTGGAGCGGATGATGGACCGGCTGGCCCGCCATCTCGGGCGGGACCCCTTCGCCCTGCGCGAGCAGAACTACCTCGGCCTCGGGAAGGTGACCTCGCTCGGCGAACGCCTCTGGGAATCGAACGGGAGCGTGAAGAAGTGCGCCGCGGCCGCGCGGGCGGCCGTCTTCGACCGGCCGAAGCCGGCCGAGGACGAGAACTTCTGGTACGGCCGCGGCTTCGCCGCCCTGATGAAGTCCCCCAAGGGCGCCCCCTTCTCCTCGAAATCGTGCTACCTGAAGTTCAACTCCGACGGCTCCGTCTCGATCAACATGGGCGGCGCCGAGGTCGGCCAGGGTTTAAGGACGGTGGTGAGGCAGGTGGCGGCGGAGGCGCTCAAGATCCCCCCCGAGCGGATCGGCGTCTACACCGAGATCGACACCCAGTTCTCCCCCTGGGAGTGGCAGACGATCGGATCGATGTTCACCATCCAGGGGGGGAGGGCGATCTTAAGGGCCTGCGAGAAAGCGATCGCCCAGATGAAGAAGACCGCCGCCCAGGTCTTAAGGGTGGACGAGGACCGTCTGGTCTACGACGGGGAATGGATCTACCTGAACCACGATCCCAGTGTCCGGGTCGAGACGGCCCGGCTCGCCCGCGGCTACACCTACGACGACGGGGTGACGGTGGGCGAGGTCGTCCAGGCCACCGCCGACGCCCGGCTCCCGCGCCAGTCCAACCCGGACGCCTGCGGCCAGGGCACGATGGGGATCACCTACACCTTCGGAGCCCAGGCCTGCGAGCTCCGGATCGAGAAGAAGACCGGGAAGATCACGATCGACCACTTCGCCTCCTGCTTCGACGTCGGGCGGGTGATCAACCCGCGGCAGATCCGGGGGCAGGTCGCGGGGGGCGTGATGATGGCGGTCGGGGCCTCGCTCTGCGAGGAGCTCCGCTTCTCCCCCGAGGGCCAGGCCTTAAACCCGCGTTTCTCGCAATACCGCTTCCCGACGATCCGGGACGCGCCCCGGAAGCAGACGATCGAGTTCGTGGAGACGCCGGAGCAGATCGGGCCGTACGGCGCCCGCGGGATCGGGGAGCACCCCGTGATCGGCGTCGCCCCCGCGATCCTGGGCGCCGTCTACGACGCGATCGGCGTGGATTTCAGCGAGATCCCCCTGACCCCGGAGAAGATCCGGGAGGCCGTCGCGAAGAAGGGGAGGTAGCCATGGCCGAGACCATCACGTTCACCCTGAACGGCGCGCCGCGCACCGTCGAGCTCGAGGGCTGGGAGAAGGCGATCGACGTGCTCCGGGAGCGGCTGGGGCTCACCGGGACCAAGCGGGGCTGCGACGACGCCTCCTGCGGCGCCTGCACGGTCGTCATCGACGGGGTCGCCAGGAAGACCTGCGTCCTCCCCGCCGAGAAGCTCGACGGGACGACCGTCCTCACGATCGAGGGGATGGCGGAGGGGACTAGGCTCCACCCCGTCCAGGAGGCCCTGATCGAGGCCGGGGCCGTCCAGTGCGGCTACTGCACGCCGGGGATCGTGATGACCCTCCACGCCCTCTTCACCAAGAACCCCCGAGCCTCCGAAGAGGAGATCGTCGCCGCGCTCTCCAAGCACCTCTGCCGCTGCACGGGCTACGAGGCGATCCTCTCCGGGGCGCGGCTCGCCCAGAAGAAGCTCGCGGACGCCGCCCGATAGCCGCGACCGGCCTCCACGATGAGGAAGCAGGCCAAGCCGACGCCGGTGGCGGTCCTTTTCTCCGGGGGGGCGGACTCCACCGCCGTCGCCGTCCGGCTCCTCCGGGAAGAGCGCGAGGTCCGCCTCCTCACCTTCGACAACGGCGCCGAGCAAGGGCTCGAGCGGGCCGGGGAGCAGGCCGCCCGCATCCGGAAGCGCTTCGGAGGCCGCTCCACCTGGGAGCTCCTCGACTCCTCCGCCCTTTTCCGCGACCTCGCCATCGCCCCCCTGGCCGAGGACGTGCGGCGGCACGGCCGGGGCGGGAACCTCGTCTGCTGCGGCTGCAAGCTCGCCATGCTCGGCATGGCGATCGTCTACTGCCGGGAACAGGCCATTGACGAGATCGCCGACGGTTTCCGGCGGAGCCAGAGCTTCTACCCCGAGCAGACGGAGGAGTATATCGCGCCCACCGACCGCTTCGCGCTCTCCTACCGCGTCCGCTGCCTCCACCCGCTCTGGGACCGCCCGCAGCCCAAGTCGGAGAAGACCGGGCCCCCCCCCCGGCAGCCCCGGTGCCTCTTCGGCGAAAACCGAATCCGCGACCGGAGCGGCATCCGCCCCTACGTCACAAGCAAGCTCAGCGCCCTGAAGGCCTACGTCGACGGCGCCCTCCGGAGCGCGGGGCGTCACCGCCGGAGGCCGAATAAACCGGCGGGATTTTCGTCGAAATAGGGGAACGGGCGGAGAGGATCTCCGCCCGCCGCACCCTGTTGTGGGTATTCGCAACGCCCGGAGGTGGCGCGATGAAGAAATGGATTGTTCCGGCCCTGGCGGGGCTCTGCCTCGTCTCCGGCGCGGCGGCGGCCGAGGAGAGCGCCCCCGCGGCGCCGGCCGACCGCCCGACGGCCGTGGTCCTCGACTTTTCCAACCAGGCCGGCCCCGACTACGATTTCCTGATCCGGAAGGCGGCCGACAAGCTCCAGGCCCTCCTCGGCCAGACCGGACTTTTCCGGATCATCGACCGGTCCCGGATCGGGGGCGCGGTCACCGCCGGCGGCGCCGGGGGGATCGAGGGCGAGACCGCCGCCATCGCCGTGCGCCTGGCCGAGCAGGCCGGGGCCGACTACGCGGTCATAGGCCTCTTCCGCGACGCCGGGCAGGAATCCCGGCGCTACCAGGGGGAATACGGGGAGCCCTCGGTTAACCTCCTCTTCACCCTGGACACGGTGGTCAGGATCGTCGACACCCGCAGCGGGGAGCTCCTCTGGACCGACGAGGAGAAGAGCGAGCTGACCGTCCGGGAATCGGCCGCGGCCGAGGTGGAGAAGACCAACATCTACGACGACCTGGCCGAGAAGGGGCTCGCCGCCCTCATGGGGCGCCTGGCCGAGCGGCCGCCCGCTCCGAGAGCCGCGGCGGGCCCGAGGCCGGCGACGATCGCCGTCTCCGTCTCCTCCCAGCCGCCGGGGGCCGACATCCTGATCGACGGGATCATGCGGGGGAACACGCCGGCCGAGGTCAAGCTCGAGCCCGGTCTCCACGCGCTCGAGCTCCGGCGGGACGGCTACCTCCCCTGGGTGACCTCCTTCACCCCGGAGACGCTGAACAGCTTGTGCCCGACCCTCTCCCCCCTTCCTCCCCCTCCGGCCGAGGCGGGGGGAGCCGAGGCCATCCCCCTGGAGCTCAAGAAGCGAACGGTCAGCGACGAATACGAACCCCGAGGAGGATCGGAGAAATGAAGACCGCCATCGCCGTCGCGCTCGCCGCGGCCCTGCTCGCCGCCCGCGCGCCCGCCCAGACCGAGAAGCCGGTCATCGCCGTCGGCAACCTGCGCAACGCCGCCGCCCTCGACCCCAAGGTCGTCGAAGGCCTGGACGACATGTTCATCACCGCGCTCCAGAAAACCGGGAAGTTCACCATCGTGGAGCGCAAGCAGCTCGCCGACCTGGAGAAGGAGCAGAACCTCGCCCAGTCGCTCAAGCTCGACGCTGAGAAGGGGCCCCTGGCCCAGGTCAACCGGCTCACCGGGGCGAAGTACTACATCCTGGGCTCGGTCACCGCCTGCGAGGACCGGACCAAGGAGTCGATCTACGAGGCGATGGGCGTGGCCACCACCCAGCATGTCTCCTCCGTCACCCTGGACATCCGGGTCAGCGACACCACCACCGGGGCGGTGGTCCAGGCGGCCACCGTGAAGAGGGAGAAGAAGGAGGTCGACGCCGGGACCACCACGATCGTCGGCCCCCCCAACCTCTCCTCCGGCCAGATGGCGGAGACGGCCCGGGAGGCGGTCAACGCCGCCGCCCTGGAGGTGGTCAACGCCGTCTTCCCGATCAAGGTGATGGAGATCGAGGGCGAGGTGGCCTTCCTGAACCGGGGCGAGGGGGGCGGCCTGAAGGCCGGCGACGAGCTCGTCGTCTTCGCCATCGGCAAAGAGCTGCGCGACCCCGACACCAACGAGGTGATCGGGACCTCCGACCGGCCGGTGGGGAAGGTCCGGGTGGCGGAGGTCCTGCCCAAGTTCTCCCGGGCCGCCATCGTCGAGAACGCCGGGATCGAGACCGGGAACATCGCTCGCCCCGCGCGCTGACGGCGAAGAAAGCGGCGCCGGATTCCTCTGATTGCTCTGACCGGAAAGGGCCGGAAGGGCGTATCCTGAACCTCCGGGGAATCAGAGGAATCAGGTGCTCCTTATCTCCCGAGGGCTCGGGTGGGCTTCAGACCATGACCGCATGCGACGGCAAACCCCGGAGACCGCTGCACCGTTTCGCCCCGGCCGGCCTGGCCGCCCTCCTCCTCGCCGGCTGCGCCAGCTACACCGACCGGATGCACCAGGCCCGGGCCGAGTACGCCGCCGGCAACTACCCCGCCGCGATCGGGGCCATCGACCCGGAGGACTGCGAGGGCGGCCGGGACCAGCTGCTCTTCCTCCTGGAGCGGGGGACCATCAAGCAGGCCCAGGGTGACTTCGCCGGCTCCAACGAGGACTTCGAGCACGCCTACTCCGTGATCTCCGACTTCGAGGAGCGGGCGAAGATCTCGTTGCGCGACGTCGGGAGCGAGACGCAGGCCCTCCTGGTCAACGACACCGCCCTCCCCTACAAGGGGGAGGGGTTCGAAAAGATGCTCCTCCACGCCATGAAGGCGATCAATTACCTCATGCTCTCCGATCTCGAGGGGGCCCGGGTCGAGATCAAGCGCCTCGACGAGCGGAGGAACATCGAGAAGGAGGCGCACGAGCGGGAAATCGCCCGGGCCCAGGAGCAGGCCCAGGAGAAGAACCTCTCCGCCGACCAGGTGGCCGCGGCCGAGCAGAACCTCTACCAGGCCTACGGCCCCGCCCTCCAGATCGCCCAGCGGGTCAAGAGCCTCTACCTCTCCCCCTTCGGCTCGCTCGTCTCCGCCCTGGTCTACGACCTCCAGGGGGAATACGACGAGGCGCTGGTCGACACGCGCCGGGTGCTCGAGGAGGCGCCCCAGTACGCCGCCGCCGCGCTCGACGCCTATTCCCTGGGCGCGGACGACCGTCCCTCCCCGCCCGTCCCCCTCGACCTGCGGAAGACCGGCGACCTGGTCGTCTTCTTCCACGCCGGCCTGGCCCCGGAGAAGCGCCAGGTCTCCATCGCCCTGCCGGTCGGCGACGCCTGGATCGCGGTGGCCTTCCCGGTCTACGCGGCGATCCCCACCGCGGTCGACCACGCCGACGTCTTCATCGACGGGGCGGCCGCCGGATCCACCCGCTTGGTCAGCGACGTCGAGGCGCAGGCGGTCAAGTCCCTGGTCGAAGCGGCCCCCGCCCTGGTGGTCCGCCAGATGATCCGGGCCGTGATCAAGGGGGTCGCGGCCCACGCCGCCGAGCAGGAGAACGGCTGGGCCGGCTTCCTCGTGAACATGTACAACATCCTCTCCGAACAGGCGGATTTGAGGTCCTGGCTCACGCTGCCCCGGCATCTTGAGGCCTTCCGCTACTACCCGCCGGCCGGGAAGCACACCGTCCGGATCGCCGTGGTCGACGCGGGCGGGCGCGCCCTGGGGGAGGTCTCCCAGGAGGCCGATTTCGCCAACGACCGGACGGTCCTCGCCAACGTGCGGGGGATCGGCTTCACGCCGGTCTTCCCCGGCGGGCTGAACATCACCGCCCAGTGGCGGACGCTCCCGCGCGCCCCCCTCTCCGGAAGGCCGCGTTTCGTTCTCCATCCATAAAAGTGAATGCGACAAGACCAAGGAGGTGAAGAGATGAAACAGACGTGGACCAAGATGGCGGGAGGGGCGCTCCTGATCGGGGCGGCGGCCCTCCTCTGCGTCTCCTGCGGCTCGCCGTCGATGGGGACGGTGAAGGGCATGCCGAAGGAGGAGACGGCCGTGGTCGAGCAGTGTATAATCGCGAACAGCCGGGCGGTGGCGTCCAAGCTCGCCGTGGGGGGGATCCGCACCTGGCGCGACCCGGCCGGGATGCTGAACGTCCAGGTCCAGATCGCCAACAAGGGGCGCGGCGAGGTGAAGTTCAATTACTACTTCGAATGGATGGACGAGAACGGATTCATGCTCCCCAAGGACACCACCGGATGGACCCCGCAGGTGGTCTACGGCTACGCCCGCCGGGAGATCGTCGGGGTGGCCCCTTCGCCGGCGGCCTCCCGCTTCCGGATGCAGATCGACGTGGCGGACTGAAACCGAAATACCAAAGGCATTTTAGGAATCCAGGAAGCCAGGAAAATCAGTTCGATCATTCCTGGTTTCCTGGCTTCCTAAGATGATTTTTGCGAACGCCCAAGGAGGTATGGCATGAACAGACTGATGATAGCAGGCTTGGCCATCGCCCTGGGGGCGCTGGCCGCCGCGGGCTGCGTCTCCAAGACCCAGTACGGGGACGCCCAGGCGGTGGAGACGGTCAACCCGGATTACGGTTCGACCGACCTGCAGATGATCGCGGAAAAGATGGTGAACTCGCTCCTGGTCACGCCGATCATCACCCAGGCGCCGGAGCGCCCGGTCCTGATCATGAAGGGCGTGGAGAACCGGACCTCGGAGCACATCGACACCCGGACGATCACCGACAAGATCCGCACCCAGCTCCTCAAATCCGGGATGGTCCGCTTCGCGGTGATGGGCGAGGAGAACCAGGCCGCGGTCGAGCAGCTCAAGTATCAGCAGTCCGGGCTGGTCGATACCTCCACCGCCCGTTCGATCGGGAAGCAGGTGGGGGCGGAGTACCTGCTGATCGGAAACATCAAGTCGATCGTGAAGACGGCCGGCGGAACCAAGGACGTCTACTTCCAGTTCACCCTGAACCTCCTGAACATCGAGAACGGCCTGATCGAGTGGGCGGACGAGAAGGAGATCCGCAAGACCCGGGAGCGGTCGTTCCTGGGGCTGTAGAAAGTGAATATTTCCGGAGGGGCGGCGTCTAAACCGGTGAGAGTGAATCGCCCAACCGGAGGATGGAGACCATGAAGAAGATCATCGCCATCGCGCTCGTCGGAGCGGTCGTGCTCTCGATCGGCCAGTTCGCCTACTGCGGGGGGCACGGCGGACACGGGGGACGTCCCCCTCCTCCCCCCAGGCACGGCGGGGGCGGGCACCACGGGGGTTGCTACCACCACGGCGGGTGGAGCGACTGGGACACCTTCGGCGCGGTCTGCGCCGGGGTTTTGGGCGCGGGCCTGATCGCCGCCGCCGTCAGCGACTGGGACCGTCCCACCTACAGCTACGCGAGCTACCCCACCTACGTCGCCCCCGCCCCGGTCTACCAGCCGGTCACCTACTACCCCGCTCCGGGTGTAACCTACCAGAGGACGGTGACCACCTACGAAACCGGACCCGCCCCCTGCTACCCCTACTACGGCCCCTACTACGGAGGGTACACCTGCTACCGGCAGTACGGCTACTGAACCGGGGAGCAACCATAAAACGGGGGGCGATCCGTTCCGGATCGCCCCCCGTTTTATCTTGCGATACCACAAGGCCTCGCCCGCCGAAGGCGGGGGAGGGCGATACTACAACCCCTCTGCTCGCGCCAGCGAGTAGAGGGGGATACTGCAAACCCGATGCCCGCTCACGCGGGCATCGGGAGATACTGCGCTATTTCCCCAGCGCCAGCCTCCCGAACGGAGTGATCACCACATCCTTGAGCTCGCTCGCGGCCTTGACCTCGGTCTCCGGCCACATCACCACGTTTGAGAGCCGGCAGCCATCGCCCACCGTCGCGCCCGCGCCGAGGAGCGCCGACGGCCCCAGGACCGATCCCCCGCCGATCCGGCAGCCGTCGCCGAGGTAGACGGGGTAGTAAAAGTTGATCCGCGGCCCGAGCTGGAGGCTCTTGCCGGCGTGGATCCCCCGGCGGGTGAACTCCTCCCTCCCCCGGTAGAAGTAGGCGGGGGACCGCCCCTTGAGGAAATCGGAGTTCGCCTCCCAGTAGAACTCGGGCGTGCTGATCTCCCGCCAGTAGCCCGTGGAGGTGAAGGTCGCGATCCTCCGGTGGGCTTTCAGTGCCCGGCGGTAGCCGTCCTCGATCAGGCAGGCGGGGCCGTGCTCGGGCAGGAAACGGAGGAACTCCGGGGAGAGGATCTGGACGCCCAGGAAGGCGAAGCCGGGTGCGCCGTCGGCCTTCCCTCCGATCGATTTTACCAGGCCGTCCTCGGACAGGTAGAGGGGCGTGTACGACTGGTGGGGGGCGCGGGGCTTGACCACCATGGTGGCGACCGGTCGAGACGCCCGGTGGACCTGGATGAGCTTCTGCAGGTTGAGGTCCAGGATGTTGTCGCCGTTGATGACCAAGATCTCCTCGCCGTCCCAGGCGGGGGAGGCCTTCTTGACCCCGCCCCCGGTCCCCAGGAGCTCCTCCTCCTCGGAGTAGGAGAGCCTCAAGCCCAGCGCGCTCCCGTCCCCGAGGCGCCGCTTCAGGACCTCCCCCTGGTGGTGGAGGTTGAGGATGACGTCCTTGATCCCGTACTCCTTGAGCAGGTCGAAGATGTAGAAGAGGACGGGGCGGTCGCCGACGGGGAAGAGGGGTTTGGGGAACTTCCGGGTCAGGGGGAGGAGGCGCTCGCCCTTGCCCGCGCTGAGGATCATCGCCTTCATAAAATTTTCCTTTGGAAAATTTTATGTCGTGGACGGACAGAATTTATTCAACAGGTCGCGGAGCGATCCCAGTTCGGGATAACGCCCTAGAATCGCCAGACAGCGGCTCAGCGCGGCCGGGAGGTAGCGGAGGTAGCCGCGCTTCCCCTTCCGGGCCATGTATCCATAGGTCCCGGCGGCCTTGAGCAGCCTCTGGACGGATACCATATCATAATCGGCCGAGAACCGCTTTCCCAAAAAAGATCCCGGCGCCGCGGCGGAACGGCGCAGGTAATAGGCGATCGCCTTCCGCTGAACTTCCTCCGGCAGATGGAGATAGGGGTCGCGGAGGAGGGAGGCAAGGTCGTAGGCATAGGGGCCGAGACGCGCGTCCTGGAAATCGATCACCCGGAGGCCCCGGCGGGTGACGAGAAGGTTCCGGCTGTGGTAGTCGCGGTGGCAGAAGACGAAGGGCATCTCGATCGCGCGGAGGGCGACCAGGCGGAAAAGGCGGTCGAACTCCCGCCGTTCCGCCGGCGAGAGGCGAGCCCTCCACAGCCCTTCCACGGTGTGGACCAGGAAGAAGTCCAGCTCCCAGAGGAACTTCTCGAGGTCGAAGGCGAGCGACCAGGCGGGGCAGGCGGGATAGGCCTCCGGCCGCATCCCCTGCATCCGGATCAGCTCGTCGACCGCCCGGAGATAGAGGGCGAGGATCCGGCGCGGCGAGGCCGAGCGGGCCATCGACTGGAGGAGGTCGTCGCCGCAGTCCTGCATGACGAGATAGCCGCGGTCCGGGCGGTGGGCATAGGGGCGGGGAACCCCGACGCCGGCCTGGCGGAGGCTAACGGCCAGCCGGAACCAGCGAACGATCCCCTCCCCCTCGCCCGGGGGATAGAGGGCGAAGACCAGGCTCTTCCGCCGCTTCCCCCCTCTCGTCTCCGCTCGGTAGAAAACGCGAGTGGAGGCGTCGCCGGCGAGTCTGGCGAGGGAGATCCGGGCGGCCGGGGCGCCGAGGCAGGCGGCGGCGACGGAGAGGATTTCTTTTCTTACCGATGCAATCATCTTCTTGGGCTGTGGGAGGGGCGTCTCGCCCCGATCCCAGCTAGCCCGGATCGCGGCGAGGACGCCGCTCCCACGATCCAAGCAACGGTTCAGGTTTGGCACTTCGGACAGAAATGGGACGTCCGGCCGGCGATCCTCGCCGTCCGGATCGGCGTCCGGCAGCGCGGGCAGGGGCGCCCCTTCCTCTGGTAGACCCGGAGGCGGAGCTGGAAGGACCCCGCCCGATCGAAACCGTCGCGGTATCCCCCGTCCTCGGCCGTCGTCCCCCGCGCGCGGATCGCCTCGGAGAGGACGGCCCGGATCGCCCGGTGGAGGGCGCGGATCTCGCCGGCCCGCACGCGGTCGGCGCGACGGCGGGGATCAAGGCGCGCGCGGAAGAGCGCCTCGTCGCTGTAGATGTTCCCGAGCCCCGCCACCGCCTTTTGGTCGAGGAGGACGGCCTTGAGCGGCGCCCGCCGCCCATCCAGGGCTCCCCGCAGGCGGCCGGCCGGGAAATCCTTGCCCAGCGGCTCCGGACCGAGGAGGAAGGGGTTGACCGCCGTCTCCTTCCGGGCCGCCGAGAAGAGGTAGAACTCGCCGAACTTGCGGGGGTCGGTGTAGGCGAGCGCGCCGCCGGTCCGGAGACGGACGACGGCGCGGAGATGGGCGGGGGGGGCATCGGACGGCCGGGAGAGGAAGAGGCGGCCGCTCATGCCGAGGTGGACGATCAGGACCTCGCCGGAATCGAGGACGAAGAGAAGATACTTGCCCCGGCGGCGGAGGTCGATGATCCGCCGGCCGCGCAGGCGGCGGGCGAAGGCGGCGGCGGAGGGATAGCGGCGGAGAAGGCGCAGCCCCCGGGGGTCGGGGGGAAATTCCACGGCGGCGATCGCGCGCCCTTTGACCAGCGGGAGGAGGTCGCGGCGGATGGTCTCGACCTCCGGCAGCTCGGGCATTATTAATTTTCCTCCAGAAAATTAATAAAATCCGCGGATGAATAGTCGATCGCCCCGACGACCATCCGGCGTCGCGGGCGCGAAGGCCTTTTCCGTAGGCGCGAACATTGATGTCCGCGCGACGGCGGCCCGCGGACCTCAAGGTCCGCGGCTACGACCCCGGCAGGGCCCGGGCCGCGGCCGCGCGGCAGGCCAGCGCCTTCTCCCGGTTGCCCCGGGAGGCGTAAAGCTTCTCCAGGAAACGGAGCGCGGCGACCTTGTCCCGGACGTAGCGCGGGTTCGGCTCCCGGCTGGCCTTCTCCGCGTAGGACTCCGCCGCCGCCCACTCGCCCTTGAGGCGCGCGAGCTCGGCGAGCTTGAGGCAGAAGAGGGAGTTCCCGGAATGCTTCCGGCCGAGCTCGGAGGCGATCCTCTCCGCCAGGCGGACGCTCTTGCGGGCGATCGCATCCTCCAGGGCGCCGATCGAGGCCCGGAAGGAGTCGGACGAGCCCTGGATCCGGCGGGCGAGAACGTCGTGGCACTCGGCCTCGCCCTTCTCCTTCAGGGCGGCGTGGACGAGGGAGAGGACCTGATGGCCCCGGCTCACCTCGTCGGTGTAGTAGAAGGGGGACTCGGAGACCCCCTCCCGGGCGAGGGCGAGCGCCTCCCGCGGGCGGCCCTGCTTCAGGAGGATGTGGGCGCGGTTGATCTTGACCCGCGAGTTCCCGGGCCAGCGGGCGTCCAGCCGCTTCAGGTGGGACTCCGCCTCCGCCAGGTCGTCCTCCTCGATCGCCATCTCGGCCAGGTGGATATGTCCGCCGTAGAATCCGGGCTTCACCCGCAAAAGCTCCGCGAAGGTGGCGCGGGCCTGGGCGCCCTGGCCGGCCTTGCGCTGGCAGACGCCGACCGCGAGGAGGACGTCGGGGTTGGAAGGCTCCAGGGCGAGGGCTTCCCGGTAGAAGCGAACGGCGGCGCGGAGGCGGCCGGTCCGCTCCGAGAGGCGGGCGAGCTCCTTGACCGCGGCGAAGTCCCGCGCCCCCTCCTTGACCAGCTTCGCCTGGAAGCGCAGCGCCCGGGCCGGTTCGCCGTTGTCCTTGTGGAGGGAGACGAGGCGTTTGAGCGCCCGGAGGCGCATCGGGGATCCCTCCGGGACGGACTGGAAGAGCCGGGCGATCTTCTCCCGCTCGCCCCGCTCCTTGAAGATCCGCTCGAGCTTCTCGTAGGGGAGGATATCGGAGGGGAACTCCCGGGCCAGCTCCTTCCAGAGGGCGACCGCCCGCTTCGCCTCCCCCGCCTCCTCGGCGGTTCGGGCCATCAGCGTCTTGGTCTCGCGGTCGGCGGGGAGATCCCGCAGGGCCAGATCGAGAACCGCGAGCGCCTCGGTGGCGCGCTTTCTCTGGCCCAGAAGCCGGGCCAGCCGCCGCCAGGCGGCGATATCGTCCGGGCGGGCGGCGATCTTATCCCGGAGACGCTTCTCTTCGCCCTCCTGGAGTTTCAGGGCGGACAGGTCTCTGATCATCTCTTTAGCTCCTTGGCATGAGACGAAATACCTGAAGGGGAAGCCATGATAAAGAAATCCGCCGGAAGATCAAGGCCAATGCGCCGGCGGGCCCACGCCGGCGCTTCTCATTTCTTGCTTCCGCTCGGTCTCAGCTCGATCTCCGAGAAGATGCCCTTTCCCAGCTCCAGGTACAGCAGCCGGCCCTGGAGCGGGGTACCTCGGCCGGTCAGGACCTTTACGACCTCGACCGCCTGGAGGGCGCCCACCACGGCCGGCGTGGGCGAGGGCGTCCCCAGGACCGCCTCCGCCCCCCGCGCCTTCCGCCCCTTCCCCCGCCCGTAGAGCAAATCCAGGCCGGCCGCGCCGGGGAAGAGGGTGCTCACTTCGCCGAGGAAGCCGCCGAGCGCGCCGTGAACGAGGGGGATCCCCAGGCGGGAGGCCGCCCGGGCGAGGACGAGGCGGGCGTCGATCCGGTCCAGTCCGTCGATCGCCACGTCGCATTTGGCGAGAAGGCGGGAGGCGTTCCGCCGGCCGAGGAACTCCGCGCGGGCGATCGCCGCCACGGCCGAGTTGACCTCCCCCGCCCGCTCCGCGGCGACCGCGGCCTTCATCCGCCCCAGGTCGCGCTCCCGGCAGAAGAGCTGGCGGTTCAGGTTGTCCTCGGCGAAGGACTCGCCGTCGATCACGACTAGCGTCCCCACCCCCAGCCGGGCGAGGATCTCGACCACGTAGCCGCCCAGCCCCCCCGCCCCCACCACCGCCGCTTGGGAGTTGAGGAGCCGGATCTGCCCCTCGACGCCGAGGGCGGGGATGTTCCTCCAGTAGCGGCAGGGGATCGCGCCGGCACGGAGGGCGGCAATTTCGACGGCTTTTTTCGTACAGCCCGCGGCGGCGGCGATCGCGGCTGTGTCCTGGAGGGTCAGACCGCGGTAGGTCTGACCGAGGGAATCCACCACATCGCGCGCGCAGGCATCGATTCGGGACTCAAGATCCGGCGGCATAGGTTCGGCGAGCGCTGAGCTCGGATCGGCCGGCGGGGATCGGGGCCCCGATCTGCATTTGGAATTTATCGGAATCGGGGCAAGCAAGAATGCCCCTCCCACGGACACAACGGCGCCCGGTGATCATTCCACCGTGACCGACTTGGCCAGGTTCCGGGGCTTGTCGATGGCGCAGGAGCGCGCCCGGGCAACGTAGTAGGCGAAGAGCTGGAGGGGGACGGTGTTCAGGAGGGGCTGGAGGATGTCGATGGTCTGGGGGACGTAGATGACGCGGTCGACGTGGTGGGCGATCCCCTCGTCCCCCTGGGTGGCGACCGCGATCACCTTCCCGTCTCGGGCCTTGATCTCCTGGATGTTGTTGATCATCTTGTCGTAGGTGGAGTCCCGCGGAGCGAGCGCGATCGTCGGGAAGTCGGGGTCGATGAGCGAGATCGGCCCGTGCTTCATCTCGCCGGCGGCGTAGCCCTCGGCGTGGACGTAGGAGATCTCCTTGAGCTTTAAGGCACCCTCGAGGGCGATCGGGTAGTTGTAGAGGCGCCCCAGGAAGAGGAAGTTTTCGTAGCGCGCGTATTCCCGGGCGATCTCCTCCACCCGGGGGGCGTTCTTCAGGATCTTATCGATCAGGGCGGGGAGCTCCTTCAGGGCGCGGGTGATCAAGAGCCCCTCGGTCAGGGAGAGGCGCTGGTAGCGGCCGATCAGGAGCGCGATCAGGTTGAGGATGACGCACTGGGAGAGGAAGACCTTGGTCGAGGCCACCCCGATCTCCGGCCCGGCGTGGTTATAGACCCCGGCGTCGGTCTCCTTGGCGATGGTGGAGCCGACCACGTTGACCAGGCCGAGGCAGAGCGCCCCCTTGCGCTTGGCCTCCCGGACCGCGGCCAGGGTGTCGGCGGTCTCCCCGGACTGGGAGAGGGCGATGATCGCCGTCTTCTCGTCGAGCATCAGGTTCCGGTACCTGAACTCGGAGGCGAGGTCCACCTCCACCGAGAGGTCGGTCAGCTTCTCGAAGGTATAGCGCCCGAGGAGGCAGGCGTGGAAGGAGGTCCCGCAGGAGACGAAGATCAGCTTCTTTATGCTTTTCAGCCGCTCGGTGACCGAGTCGAGGCCGCCCAGCCGGGAGACCCCCTCGCCGTCCACGATCCGCCCGCGGAGGGCGTTCTGGACCGCCTCGGGCTGCTCGAAGATCTCCTTGAGCATGAAGTGCTCGAAGCCCTTCTTGTCGGCGCTCTGGGCGGGCCACTCGATCGTCTCGGTCTGGCGCTCCACCTTGCGGTCCTGGAAGTCGCTGATCGAATAGTCGCCGGCGGAGAGGACCGCCAGCTCGTTGTCGTTCAGGGTGATCACCTTGTTGGTGTAGCGGATCAGGGCGTTGACGTCGGAGGCGGCCAGGTACTCGTTCCGGCCGATCCCCAGGATCAGGGGGGAGCCGCGGCGGGCGAGGACGATCTTGGTCGGGTCGTCGGTGTGGAAGAGGGCGATCCCGAACGTTCCCTGGACCCGGGAGAGGGCCTTCTTCAGCGCCGACTCCAGGTCGTCCCGGAAGTTCTCCTCGATCAGGTGGACCAGGACCTCGGTGTCGGTCTCGGAGTGGAAGCGATGCCCCTTCTGGATCAGGTCGTCCTTGATCTCCTGGTAGTTCTCGATGATCCCGTTGTGGACGAGATAAATCTTGCCGTGGCAGCCCGTGTGGGGGTGGGCGTTGGCCTCGGAAGGGCGGCCGTGGGTGGCCCAGCGGGTGTGGGCGATGCCGCAGGTCCCGGCGGGCTTCACCTCGGCCACCCTCCGCTCGAGCTCGGAGACCTTGCCCACGGTCTTGACCAGATAGGGCTGCTCTCCGCCGGTGACGGCGATGCCGGCCGAGTCGTAGCCGCGGTATTCCAGCCTCCTCAAGCCCTCGAGGAGGATGGGGGTGGCGTCTCTCTTCCCGATATAGCAGACGATGCCGCACATGGCCGGGTGGCTCCTTTCCCGGGATGTATATCACACCCCCCCGCCCGCCTCAAACAGTTTCGCCCCCCGGCGGCAATCCTCAGCCCCGGAGGATCGCCGTACCGGAAGGGGCCCGACCCGGCTATAATCGCGCCGATCCCCCATGAAAGCGCCCGGCGACTACGAGGTCATCGTCATCGGCGGCGGCCACGCGGGCGGCGAGGCGGCCCTCGCCGCCGCCCGGATGGGCCGCTCCACGCTCCTCCTCACCACGAACCTCGACACGGTGGGCTTCCTGTCCTGCAACCCGGCGATCGGGGGGCTGGCCAAGGGCCAGCTGGTCAAGGAGATCGACGCCCTGGGAGGCGAGATGGCGAGGATCGCCGACCTCGCGGCGATCCAGTTCCGCCGCCTCAACACCCGCAAGGGCCCCGCCGTCCAGGCCACCCGCGTCCAGGTGGACCGCCAGGAATATCGCCTCGCCATGAAGGAGCGGGTGGAGTCCTGCCCGAACCTCCATCTCGAGCAGGGCTCGGCCGCCCGCCTCGTCTTCCGCCGGAGGAAGCTCGTTGGCGTCGAGACCGACCTCGGCCGGCGATTCTACGCCCGGGCCGTCGTCGTCACGCCGGGAACCTTCCTGAACGGCCTCATCCACATCGGCCTCGACCATTTCCCCGGCGGGCGGATCGGCGACCTCCCCTCCGTCGAGCTCGCCCGGGAACTCAAACGGCTCGGCTTCCGGACGGGGCGCTTCAAGACCGGGACCTGCCCGCGCCTGGACGGGAGAACGATCGACTTCTCCCGCCTGGAAGTCCAGCCCGGCGAGACGCGCCCCGTCCCCTTCTCCTTCTCCTCCCCCCCCTTCGCGCGGGAGCAGATCCCCTGCCATGTCGCCTACACCAACGCCGCCACCCACCGCATCATCCGCTCCGGCCTTAGCCGCTCGCCCCTCTTCTCGGGCGTGATCAAGGGGCGGGGGGTCCGCTACTGCCCCTCGATCGAGGACAAGGTAGTCAAGTTTCCCGACCGGGAGCGCCACCACATCTTCCTCGAGCCGGAGGGGAGGCATACCGTCGAGTATTACCCGAACGGCATCTCGACGAGCCTCCCCTGGGACATCCAGGAGAGGATGGTGAGATCGATCGCGGGGCTGGAGGAGGCCGCGATCCTCCGCCCGGGCTACGGCATCGAGCACGACTACGTCGACCCCACCGAGCTCAAGCCCACCCTGGAGACGAAGCGGTTCGCGGGACTCTACTTCGCCGGCCAGATCAACGGGACGACGGGCTACGAGGAGGCCGCCGCCCAGGGCCTGGTCGCGGGGATCAACGCCGCGCTCGCGGCCCGGGGGGAGCCTCCCTTCACGCTCGACCGCTCGGAGGCCTACATCGGCGTCCTCATCGACGACCTGGTGACCAAGGGGACGAACGAGCCCTACCGGATGTTCACCTCCCGGGCCGAGTACCGCCTCCTCCTCCGCGAGGACAACGCCGACGCCAGGCTCCGGGAGAAGGGCTACCGGCTCGGCCTGGCCGGTCGCCGGGAGTGGCTGAAAACCCGGGCCAAGGAGCGGGCGGTGGAGGCGGAGGTCCGGAGGCTGCACTCGGTCAGGGTAGGGCCCTCCGCCGAGACGAACCGGAAGCTCCGGCGGATCGGATCAAGCGTCCTGAAGAAGCCGGTGACGCTCGCGGATATCCTCCGCCGTCCCGAGGTCGCCTGGGAACGCCTCGCCGGGCTCGACCCCGGCCGGCCCGCCCTCCCGGCCGAGGTCCGGGAAGAGGCGGAGATCCGGGTGAAATACGAGGGCTTCCTTAAGCGCCAGGAGGAGAACGTGGCGAGGTTCCAGGAGATCGAGTCGATCCGCATCCCTTTGGGTTTTCGCTACCGCGGCCTCCCCGGCCTCTCCCGCGAGATCCAGGAGAAGCTCTCCTCCTTCCAGCCGGTTTCCCTCGGCCAGGCTTCCCGCGTCTCCGGCGTCACCCCCGCGGCCATCTCCATACTCATGGTACACTTACGCAAACAGGAGGGACGGGGTTTAATTGTTAAGTTGAACTTAACAATTAAACCCCGTCCCTCCTCCCCACATGCAAACCGTTAGCGAGGAAAATCTGCGGGCTTGGGCCGCCGAGAAAGGTTTTAGCCTTTTCGGCGTCGCGGACATCCGGGAGATCAAGGGCGCCTTCCGTGAGCTCGCGCCGGAGACGATCGCCCGCTTCGACCGGGCGATCTCGCTCGCCGTCCGTCTCTCCGACGCCGTGATCGACGACATCGTCGACCGCCCCACCCCCCTCTATCTCCACCACTACCGCCAGGCGAACGGATTCCTCGACCGGGGCGCCTTCGAGATCGCCCGCCTCATCCAGGAGATGGGCGGCAGAGCCCTCCCGATCGCCGCCTCCCAGCTCGTCGACTGGACGACCCAGAGCGGGCATCTCTCCCACAAGGAGATCGCGCGGCGGGCCGGTCTGGGCTGGATCGGGAGGAACAACCTTATCGTAACCGCGCGCTTCGGCGCGCGGCTACGATTGGTATCCGTCCTCACGGATCTCCCGCTGGAAGCAAGCTCTCCCACGGTCAACGGTTGCGGGGAGTGCCGAAGGTGCATCGCGGCCTGCCCGGCGGGCGCGATCCAGGAGAACCAGAAGGACTTCGACCACGTCGCCTGCTACGAGAAGCTGAAATTCTTCAAGAACGCCTACAACATCCCCCACCACATCTGCGGCCTCTGCGTCAAGGCCTGCTCCGGACGGCGGTAGGCCGGCGCTGGCAAAATTGGGCAAGAGGGACGGGGTTTAAACCCCGTCCCTCCCTTATTTCGAGACCGGAAGGTCCCCGCTGGAGCCGAGCCAGAAACGGCGGAAAACTCGCGTCGACGGCCAGGCTGGACTGGTAGGGGTGGATAAGCGGGAAATCGGGCGACAACGCACTCTGCCGAAACGGATTTTCACGCTGCACCCCCGCCGGGCTGGATTGAGAAGGTATCCCGAATGCGGATATCGTCGTAAGCGGTCCTCCCAACTTACGCTAGGGAGCAACCGCCCGAATTTTTCATGAAGATCGCAGATCTTCATGAATAATCCGGGCTAGTCAACATGGAGGCCGCATTTTACTTTTCCACCCGCATGTGGTAGGGTTCTAACTCCACCAGGGCGAAGCGCGTCGCCACCGGCCTTTTCGCTTTTTCCCGGCGGGACGGCGGCGGGCGCCGTCCTGCCGGAAAAAACATGAAAAAGGCCCCGAAATTCCATTTCATCCCCCCCGCCTCCGACGTCTGGCGGGAACCGACGGGCAAGAAGGCCCCGGTCGAGCACGTCGACGATCCGGACCTCTTCCGGGACATCTTCCCCTACACCGAGATCCCCAAAGTCCCCTTCGACGGGGTGGCCGTCCCCACCGACCCGCCGCCTGAGATCTTCATCACCTGCACCACCTTCCGGGACGGCCAGCAGGCCCGCCCGCCCTACACACCGGAGCAGATCGTCGCCATCTACGACCTCCTCCACAAGCTCGGCGGCCCCCACGGGGTCATCCGCCAGTGCGAGTTCTTCCTCTACACCGAGAAGGACAAGGAGGCGGTCCGCCTCTGCCGGGAGCGGGGCTATGCCTTCCCAGAGGTCACCGGCTGGATCCGGGCGGTGGCCAAGGACTTCCAGCTGGTCAAGGAGATGGGGCTCAAGGAGACGGGGATCCTCACCTCGGCCTCCGACTACCACATCTTCCTGAAGCTCCACCTCACCCGGGAGCAGGCCCTGGAGAAATACCTCGCCCTGGTCAAGACCGCGCTCGAGGCCGGGATCACCCCCCGCTGCCACCTCGAGGACATCACCCGGGCCGACATCTACGGCTTCATCGTCCCCTTCGCCCAAGCCCTGATGAGCCTCTCCCGCGAGGCCAAAGCCCGGATCAAGATCCGCCTCTGCGACACCATGGGCTACGGCATCCCCTGGGCGGAGGCGGCCCTCCCCCGCTCCGTCCCGAAGCTGGTGCGGGCCCTGACCAAGGAGGCGGGGGTCCCCAAGGACTGCCTGGAGTGGCACGGCCACAACGACTTCCACCTGGTCACCGCCAACGGGATCGCCGCCTGGCTCTACGGCTGCGCCGCCCTGAACGCCACCGTCTTGGGCTTCGGCGAGCGGACGGGAAACCCCCCGATCGAGGGGGCCTGCATCGCCTACTCCGAGCTCACCGGGTCTCCCAACGGGATGGATCTCACGGCGATCACGGAGCTCGCCGACTACTTCCAGAAGGAGATCCATCATAAGATCCCCCCCAACACCCCCTTCGTCGGGCGCGACTTCAACATCACCAGCGCCGGGATCCACGCCGACGGGGCGATCAAGAACGAGGAGATCTACAACATCTTCGACACCAAGACGATCCTGAAGCGTCCGCCCTCGATCTCGGTCACCGACAAGTCCGGGATCGCGGGGATCCTCTACTGGCTCCAGACCCAGACCGAGCTCAAGACCGACGAGCTCGACAAGAACCACCCCGGCGTGGTCAATATCCGCGACTGGGTGGAGGAGCAGTTCCAGTCCGGCCGGACCACCTCCATCTCCTCCGAGGAGATGATGTACCAGGTCCGCAAGCACCTCCCCCATCTCTTCAAGTCCGACTTCGACCTGATCAAGGACCGGGTGGAGAAGATCGCCCTCGACCTGGTGCGGAAGATGGTGACCAACCGGGAGATCCGGTCGATGGAGCCGCCCCGCCAGGAGCCGGTCCTGGAGAAGTACATCGTCAAGGACCCCTTCCTGAAATTCCTCTACGTGGTGGACACTACGGGCAAGAAGATCACCCGGAACGTCGCCCACCCCTACGAGAAGGCGAAGTACGACCGGGCCTTCGACCGAGACTTCGACTTCTCCGACCGCTCCTGGTTCACCCGGCCGATGAAGGACGGCCAGGCCCACCTCACCGACTTCTACATCTCCCGGATCGACGGCTCCCTCTGCATCACCGCCTCCGCCCCCATCCGCAGCGCCCGGGACGAGATCGTCGGCGTCCTGGGGGCGGACATCCGCTTCGAGGACGCGGCCAAGCTGGAAACCCAGGACCTGAAATATGAAGAAAGCTGAGGCCAGCGCCACCCGCCAGGCCGGGCGGCACTTCGAGAAGATCGTCGCCGGGCAGATCGCCCGGGCGGAGAAGCTCCGCGCCGGCGGGAAGTGGATCGACTACGCGAAGCTCAAACCCCTGGTCGTGGCCGTGGCCGGCGGCGACGGGATCGGCCCGGTGATCTCCCGGGAGGCCCGGCGGGTCCTGGAGTTCCTCCTCCGGCCCGAGATCGAGCGGGGGGCGATCGTCTTCAAGACCGTGGAGGGGCTGACGATCGAGAACCGGGCCCGGGCCCGGAAGGCGATCCCCGACGACGTCCTCCAGGAGATCTCCGCCTGCCCGCTCATCCTGAAGGGGCCGACCACCACCCCCCGCGAGGGGGACGGCTGGCCGAACCTCGAGTCGGCCAACGTGGCCCTGCGCCGGGCGCTGGACCTCTTCGCCAACGTCCGTCCGGTCCGCGTCCCGGCCGAGGGGATCGACTGGACCTTCTTCCGGGAGAACACCGAGGGGGCTTACATCCTCGGCTCCTCCGGCTACCAGGCCGGAAAGGACCTCGCCTTCGACTTCACCGTCGCCACCCGCCCGGGCTGTGAGCGGATCATCCGGCTCGCCTTCGAGTACGCCCGGAAGAATGGGATCGGCCGGGTGACCGCGGTGACCAAGGCCAACGTGATCAAGGCCACCGACGGGCTCTTCCTCGACGTCTTCTACAAGACCGCCACCGAATATCCCGGGATCGAGTGCGACGACTGGTACATCGACATCATGACCGCGAAGCTGATCGACCCGGCGCGGCGGCGCGACTTCAAGGTAGTCGTCCTCCCCAACCTCTACGGCGACATCCTGACCGACGAGGCGGCCCAGTTCCAGGGCGGGGTGGGGACGGCCGGGTCCGCCAACATCGGCTGGTCCTACGCCATGTTCGAGGCGATCCATGGGAGCGCGCCCCGGATGGTCAAGGAGGGGCGGGCCGAGTACGCCGATCCCTTCAGCATGATCCGGGCCGGAGCCCTCCTCCTGAAGCAGATCGGGATGGCGGACCGGGCCGCCCGACTCGAGATGGCCCTCGACGTCTGCGGCCAGTTCGAGAAGAAGATCGCCGTCACCGGGCGAAAAGGCGGGGCGACGGCGAAGGAGATCTCAGATTACTTGATGGAGACGCTGGCCAGCGAAGGGCTGAAGGAGAAATGGGAGGGGTATCAGAAAGGTTACTAAAGGTTACTAAACAGGTTACTAAAGGTTGCAAAAAGGGCAATACGCCATGGGACAGGCGTATGAAAAACTGAAGTTCTATCAAAATATCTGCGAGATCAGGCGAATCATCTATCGGATCACCGAATATCTCCCCAAGGGATCGTATAAGTTAGTCAGCCAGATGCGGGATGCGGCGCGAAGCGCCAAGCAGAATATCCGCGAAGGATATAGCAAAGACACCGCCGGCGAGTTTTCCCATTCGATTAAAATCAGCCGGGGATCGCTTGACGAAGTGGAGGGCGATGTCGATGATTGCCATGAGGATAATCTGATCGGAGACGATGATTATAAGACACTGAAAAGATTGTTTCCGGAAACCAAGTATCAGATAGACCGCTATTTGGATGCCCTGATCCGGATGAGCCGGGATGGAACCTGGAAATCGCGCTTCCGAAAGTAACCTTTAGTAACCGTTTTAGTAACCCTTAGTAACCTCTATAGTAACTTTATGATGCTGCCATCGCTGACCGGTATCCGCGTCCTGGACCTCTCCCGCGTCCTCGCGGGCCCCTACTGTTCGATGCTCTTGGCCGACCACGGCGCCGAGGTGGTCAAGGTCGAGCAGCCGGGCAAGGGCGACGACACCCGGGCCTTCGGCCCCCCCTTCGTCCAGGGCGAGTCCGCCTACTTCCTCTCCATCAACCGGGGGAAGAAGTCGATCACGGTGGACATGAAGTCCGAAAAGGGTAAGGAGATCGTCCGCCGCCTGGCCGAAAAGGCCGACGTCATCCTGGAGAACTTCCGCCCCGGCGTGGCCGACAAGCTCGGAATCGGCTACGAGGCGGTCAAAGCCTTCAACCCCCGCGTGGTCTACGCCTCGGTCTCCGGGTTCGGGGCGACCGGGCCCGACCGGCTCAAGCCGGGCTACGACCTGATGATCCAGGGGATGGGCGGCCTGATGTCGATCACCGGCCCGGCGGGAGAGATGCCCGGCAAGGTGGGCGCCTCCATCTCCGACATCCTGGCCGGGATCTACGCCTTCCAGGGGATCCTCCTCGCCCTCTTCCACCGGGAGAGGACGGGCCAAGGCCAGCGGGTCGACATCTCCATGCTCGACTCCGTGGTCTCGGTCCTCACCCACCAGGCCCAGAACTACTTCGCCACCGGGAAGGCCCCGGTCCGCCGGGGGAACCGCCACCCGTCGATCTGCCCCTACGAGACCTTCACCGCCTCCGACGGCTATGTCAACATCGCCGTGGGCAACGACAAGCTCTGGCAGTCTTTCTGCGACCTGATCGGGCGCCCGGAGCTGAAAAGCGACCCCCGCTTCCTGACCAACCCGAAGCGGGTGGAGAACCACGACGCCCTCTTCCCGATCCTGAACGAGATCGTCAAGACCAGAACGACCGCGGAGTGGCTCGCGGCGCTGGAGCGGGCGGAGATCCCGGCCGGTCCGATCCTCGACCTCGAAGCGGTCCTCAACCTGCCCCAAATCCGGGCCCGGGAGATGGTGGTGGAGGTCGACCATCCCTCGATCGGGAAGCTCAAGCTCTCGGGGATCCCGGTCAAGCTCTCGGAGAGCGCGGGACGGATCACCACCGCGCCGCCGCTCCTGGGCCAGCACACCGACGAGGTCCTCGCCGGACTGGGATACGCTCCCGGCGAGATCGCAGAGCTGCGCCGGGGCAAGGCGATATAGCGGTATTTGTGGGAGGGGCGTCTCGCCCCGATCCAGACCGGCTCGCGACAGGAATGTCGCTCCCACGGCAGAGCAGAGACAGCCGGTCGTAAGTCGTTGTTCCTCAGTGGTGCCGAATGACCGAGATCCGCGACGAGCAGCGGCGCTGGGAGGAGCAGGTCCTCGGCCGGGCCCTCGCCAAGGGGCGGCTCCGCCAAAAATCGTTTTCCACCGCCTCCGGGATCGAGATCGGCCCCCTCCCCCTCCCCTCCGGCCTCGACTACCTGAAGCAGCTCGGCTTCCCCGGCGAGCCCCCCTTCACCCGCGGCGTCCAGCCGACGATGTACCGGGGAAGGCTCTGGACGATGCGCCAGTACGCCGGGATGGGCGACGCCGCGGAGTCGAACCGCCGCTACCGCTATCTCCTGGAGCAGGGGCAGACCGGCCTCTCCTGCGCCTTCGACCTCCCCACCCAGATCGGCTACGACTCCGACCACCCCCTCGCCCTGGGCGAGGTCGGGCGGGTGGGGGTGGCGATCGACTCCCTCGAGGACATGGAGGAGCTCTTCCGGGGGATCCCCCTGGAGAAGGTTACCACCTCGATGACGATCAACTCCCCGGCCGCGATCCTCCTCGCCATGTACCAGGCGGTGGCGGAGAAGAACGGGGCCCCTGCCGCCGCCCTGGGGGGTACCGTCCAGAACGACATCCTCAAGGAGTACGTCGCCCGCGGGACCTACATCTTCCCGCCCCTCCCCTCCTTGCGCCTGGTGGTCGACCTGATCGAATACTGCGCGAACCATCTCCCCCAGTGGAACCCGATCTCGATCTCGGGCTACCACATCCGCGAGGCGGGGGCGACCGCCGTCCAGGAGGTCGCCTTCACCCTGGCCGACGGGATCGCCTACGTGGAGCACGTCCTGAAACGCTCCATCGCGGTCGACTCCTTCGCCCCCCGCCTTTCCTTCTTCTTCGCCGTTCACAACGACTTCTTCGAGGAGATCGCCAAGTTCCGCGCGGCGCGGCGGATGTGGGCGCGGATCGTCCGCGATCGGTTCGGGGCGAAGGACCCCAAATCGCTGGCCTTGCGCTTTCACGCCCAGACCGGCGGGGTCACCCTCACCTACCAGCAGCCCCGGAACAACATCGTCCGGGTCGCCCTCCAGGGACTGGCCGCGGTCCTGGGCGGGACCCAGTCCCTCCACACCAACTCCTGGGACGAGGCGATCTCGCTCCCGAGCGAGGAGGCGGTGAAGATCGCCCTGCGCACCCAGGAGATCATCGCCCGGGAAACCGGCGTCGCCGACGCGGTCGATCCGCTGGGCGGTTCCTACCACCTGGAGAACCTCACCGACCGGATCGAGGAGGAGGCCGGGCAGTATCTCCGGCGGATCGAGGGGATGGGCGGGATGCTCGCCGCGATCGAGTCCGGCTTCGTCCAGGGCGAGATCCGGAAATCCGCCTACCGCCACCAGCAGAAGGTGGAGAGCGGGGAGGAGGCGGTGATCGGAGTCAACCTGCGGAGGGAAGAGGAGACGGCGCGGGAGAGCCCGGCGGCCTCCGACCAGGGCGTCGAGGAGAAGCAGAAGGAGAAGCTGAAGCGCCTGAAGGCGGCGCGGGACGGCGGTCGGGCGCGGGATTCGCTGACTCGAGTCCGCGAGGCCGCCCGGACGGAAGAGAACCTGATGCCGGCGATCCTGGCGGCGGTCAAGGCCTACGCCACCGTCGGCGAGATCTGCGGCGTCCTCAGGGAGGAGTTCGGGGAGTTCCGGGAAACAACTAGTTGATGGGTTAGGGAGAAGGAGTGGGTCTGGTCTATGGGGGAGGTTGCTGGTGCCCCGCTGAAAACACCGAAGACACTGAAAATGAACGAAAACAAAAAGATCCGCATCGTCATCGCCAAGCCCGGGCTGGACGGGCACGACCGGGGCGCAAAGGTAATCTGCCAGGCCCTGCGGGACGCCGGCTTCGAGGTGATCTACACCGGGATCCGCCAGACGCCGGAGGCGATCGCCGCCACCGTTCTCCAGGAGGACGCGGACGTCCTGGGCTTAAGCGTCCTCTCCGGCGCCCACCTCCCCCTCTGCCGGCGGGTCAGCGAGCTCCTCCGGGAGAGCGGAAAAAGGGACGTCCTCCTCCTGATCGGCGGCATCATCCCGCCGGGGGACCGGGACCCCCTGCGGGAGCTCGGCTTCGCCCGCGTCTTCCCGCCGGGGACGGCGACCGGCGAGATCGCTTCCTTCATCGCCGCCAACCTACCGGCGGCGCAGAAATTCTAACCGCGAATCCACGCGAATAAGGCGCGAATAAACTCAACCCGGCCTGGCATTTTTAACCACGAATCTGCACGAATAAATCGGAACTGATAATCGCGTTTTCCACGAAAAGCTTTTCCAGCGATTCCATTCGTGAAGATTCGTGAGGATTCGTGGTTATACTGATCCGGGGGGGTGAGGGGGGGATCAATCCGTGAAATCTGTGGTTTCGTTTTATCGGCAGTCATGAACACGCGCGAGGCGGCCGAGCTGATCAGCCGGATCGAGGACCGTCCCGAGGAGGCCGAGGCCATCCTCGCCGGCCTCTCGGCGCCCTCCGCCCACCGGATCGGCGTCACCGGAGCGCCGGGCGTCGGCAAATCCACGCTGATCGCCCGGATGGTCGAGGACTATCGGAAGCGGGGGCGGAAGGTGGGCGTCGTCGCGGTCGACCCCAGCTCGCCCCTGACCGGGGGGGCGCTCCTGGGCGACCGGGTAAGGATGCAGGTCCATGCCGCCGACGAGAAGGTCTTCATCCGCTCGATGGCGACCCGCGGGCACCTGGGGGGGCTTTCCCGGGCGACGGCGGGGGCGGCGCGGGTGATGGCCGCCTGGGGGGCGGACCCGGTCATCATCGAGACGGTGGGCGTGGGGCAGAGCGAAACCGAGGTCATGAGACTGGCCGACGCCGTGGTCGCGGTCCTCACCCCGCTTTCCGGAGACGACATCCAGATGCTCAAGGCCGGCGTCTTCGAGATCGCCGATCTCTTTGTCGTCAACAAGGCCGACCAGGGACGGGCGGAGACGCTGGCGGAGAGCCTCCGCTCCCACTTTCGCCGCCCGGCGCTGGTCAGCGTAGCCACCGAAGGGAAAGGCGTGGAGGAGTTGATAGCGGAGATTGCGAAGATACCAACGGAGTAATGGAGTAGTGGAGGATTGGAGTATTGGCATCGACTGCCGAGCCTCTTCTCCAATACTCCATTACTCCAACACTCCATCACTCCACTCTCATCTCGCACCAAGGAACCGACTATGGCCAACGACTCGATCACCATCGACCACATCGGGATCGCGGTGAAATCCATCGCCGGGATGGCGGGTTTCTACCGCGAGGGGCTTCGCCTCGGCGAAGCCCACGTCGAGGAGGTCCCCTCCCAGAAGGTCCGGACGGCCTCCTACCGCCTCGGCGAGAGCACCCTCGAGCTCCTGGAGCCGACCGACCCCGCGAGCCCTCTCGCCGGATTCCTGGAGAAGAAGGGGCCGGGGATCCATCACATCGCCCTGAGGGTGGAGAAGATCGAGGCGGCGCTCGAGCGTCTCCGGGGCCTCGGCTTCCGCCTGATCGACGAGAAGCCCCGGACGGGCGCGGGGGGGAAGAAGATCGCCTTCGTCCATCCCGCCGCCGCGGGCGGCGTCCTGATCGAGCTCTGCGAGAACCCCGACTAAAGGCTGAAGTCATGGGATAATGATCCGTGGGAGGGGCATTCCTGCCCCGATTCCAACCGGCTCGGATCGCGAAAGGAATGTCGCTCCCACAACACGGATCAGCGATCGCGCATTGTGCAGCCGTGGGAGGGGCGTCCCGCCCCGATCCCCGTCATGAAATAGATCACTCGAAGGAGGCCATCATGCCCACCAAGGAAGAACTTCTCGCCAAGGCGACCAAGCCCGCCGCGGACGCTCTCCGCCTCCATCCCTTCTACCGGGGCAAGATCGAGATCGCCCCCCGCTGCCGGGTCAAGTCGATCGACGACTTCGCCATCTGGTACACCCCGGGCGTGGCCGCCCCCTGCAAGGAGATCCAGAAGCGGCCCGAGCTCGCCTACGAATATACCTGCAAGTGGAACACGGTGGCGGTGGTCTCCGACGGGACGCGGGTGCTGGGGCTGGGCGACATCGGGCCCGAAGCGGGCCTGCCGGTGATGGAGGGCAAGGCCCTCCTCTTCAAGTATCTGGGCGGGGTGGACGCCGTCCCCATCTGCCTCAAGACCAAGGACCCCGAGGAGATCATCCGGACGGTGAAGATCCTCCAGCCCTCCTTCGGGGGGATCAACCTCGAGGACATCTCCCAGCCCAAATGCTTCGAGATCCTCGACCGCCTCCGGAAGGAGTGCGAGATCCCGGTCTGGCACGACGACCAGCAGGGGACGGCGGCGGTGACCCTGGCCGGGCTGATCAACGCCCTCAAGATCGTGGGCAAGGAGATGGGCCGGGTCCGCATCGCGATGGTGGGGGCGGGCGCCTCCAACATCTGCATCGCCCGGATGATCATCGCGGCCGGGGTCGACGCCGCAAACATCGTGATGTGCGACACCCGGGGGACCCTCCACGCGGGCCGGACCGAGCTCGCGGCGAGCCACCGCGAGAAGTGGGAGATCTGCCAGAAGACCAACCGGGCGGGGCTGAAGGGGGACGTCCCGGACGCGCTGGCCGGCGCCGATGTCCTGATCGCCCTCTCCCGGCCGGGGCCGGATACGATCAAGAAGGAGTGGATCGCCCGCATGGCCAAGGACGCCGTGGTCTTCGTCTGCGCCAACCCGATCCCGGAGATCTGGCCCTGGGAGGCGAAGGAAGCCGGGGCGAGGATCGTGGCCACCGGCCGGAGCGACTTCCCCAACCAGGTCAACAACTCGCTCGGCTTCCCCGGGATCTTCCGGGGGACGCTGGACGTCCGCGCCTCCACCATCACCGACGAGATGTGCATCGCGGCCGCCCGCGAGCTCGCCGCCTGCGCCTCGGACCAGGGGCTAAAGGAAGACCACCTGATCCCCACCATGGACGAGTGGGAGGTCTATCCCCGGGAGGCGGCGGCGGTGGGGATGAAGGCGATCGAGCAGGGAGTGGCCAGGAAACCGGCGACCCGGGCGGAGCTCCTGAAGAGCGCCGAGACCCTGATCAAGCGTTCGCGGAAGATGGCGGGGATGCTGATGCAGAAGGGCTTCATACCGCCCAGCGAATAATTGGTAGGGGCGAACCTGCCTGCCCCGATTTATCGGGGGTGTTCGCCCAGCCGGGTAGGGGCGAACCTCATGTTCGCCCAGCCGGGTAGGGGCGAACTCGCCCAGCCGGGTAGGGGCGAACCTCATGTTCGCCCAGCCGGGTAGGGGCGAACACGAGGTTCGCCCCTACAAACGACAATCGCCATGAGAGAGATCGACGCCTCCGACATCACCGCTGCCGTCCGGAGCCTCTGCCAGGAGGCTAACTTCGACCTCCCGGACGACGTGCTCGATGCCCTGCGCAAGGCCGCCGAGCGGGAGGAGTCGCCGACGGGCCGGGAGATCCTCCGCCAGTGCCTCCGGAACGCCCGGATCGCCCGGGAGGAGCGGGTCCCCCTCTGCCAGGACACCGGCTTCGCCGTGGTCTTCCTCGATCTCGGCCAGGAGGTCCGGATCGTCGGGGGCGATCTCACGGAGGCGGTCAACGCCGGCGTCCGGGAGGGCTACGCCGAAGGGTATCTCCGCAAGTCCATCGTCGCCGATCCCCTCCGGCGGAAAAACACCTCCGACAACACGCCGGCGATGATCCACGTCGCCATCGTCCCCGGCGACCGTCTGAAGATCACCGTCGCCCCCAAGGGCGGAGGCTCGGAGAATATGTCGGCGGTGAGAATGCTCGCCCCGGCCGACGGGGAGGAGGGGATCAAGAACTTCGTGGTCGAATGGGTGAAGCAGGCGGGCGCCAACCCCTGTCCCCCGGTGGTGGTCGGGGTGGGGATCGGCGGGACATTCGAAGGGGTCGCCCTCCTGGCGAAGAAAGCGCTCCTGCGCCCGCTCGGCTCGGCCCATCCCGATCCCTTCTACGCCCGGCTGGAGAGGGAACTCGGGGAGAGGATCAACGCCCTGGGCGTGGGACCGCAAGGCCTGGGCGGGCGGGTGACCGCCCTGGGCGTCCAGATCGAGGTCTTCCCCTGCCACATCGCCTCGCTCCCGGTGGCCGTCAATTTGAACTGCCATGCGACCAGGCACAAAAGCGTGACGCTGTGAAGGGGAGTCAGCGCATACCAATCTGGGGGAGGGGCATTCCTGCCCCGATCCGCGTTAGCTGGGATCGCGACAGGAATGTCGCTCCCACGACGATCACTGCGATATGAACAGGGTCTCGGATCATAAATGCGATTTTCTGGTGATCGGGTCGGGCCTGGCCGGCCTCTCCTTCGCCCTCAAGGCCGCCCGCTTCGGATCGGTCGTCGTGGTCACCAAGAAGGAGATCGCCGAGTCCTCCACCGCCTACGCCCAGGGAGGAGTGGCCGCCGTAGTGGCCGCCCGCGACACCTTCGCCAGCCACGTCCAGGACACGCTCCAGGCCGGCGCCGGCCTCTGCCGGCCCGACGTGGTGGAGCTGGTGGTGGAGAGCGCCCCGGCGACGATCAACGAACTGATCTCGCTCGGCGTCGACTTCACCCGCGCCGAAAAAAACCGCCGGGAGTTCGCCCTGGGGATGGAGGGCGGCCATTCCCGCCGCCGGGTCCTCCACGCCGCCGACCGGACGGGGCTCGAAATCGAGACGAGGCTCGTGGGGGCGGTGGGGAGAGACCCCCGCATCCGCGTCCTGGAGCACGTGATCGCCGTCAACCTGATCGTGGGGGAGGACGGCCGCTGCTGGGGCGCCTACCTCCTCGACAAGAAGCGGAACCGGGTGATCACCTTCCTCGCCCGCGAGACCGTCCTCGCCACCGGCGGCTCCGGGAAGGTCTACCTCTACACCTCCAACCCCGATGTCGCCACCGGCGACGGGGTGGCCATGGCCTACCGGGCGGGGGCGCGGATCGCCAACATGGAGTTCATCCAGTTCCATCCCACCTGCCTCTACCATCCCCAGGCCAAGTCCTTCCTCATCTCCGAGGCGGTCCGGGGCGAGGGCGGCGTCCTGAAGAACGTAGACGGGCGCCCCTTCATGGAGCGCTACCACCGGATGAAAGACCTCGCCCCCCGGGACGTGGTCGCTCGCGCCATCGATACCGAGATGAAGCGGACCGGCGACAGCCACGTTCTCCTCGACATCACCCATCAGCCCGCGGCCTTCATCCGCCGGCGCTTCCCCTACATCTACGCCCAGTGCCGCTCCTTCGGGATCGACATGACCAAAGTCCCCATCCCCGTCGTCCCGGCCGCTCACTACTCCTGCGGGGGCGTGGCGACCGATGCCTGGGGACGGTCCTCGATCGAAGGCCTCTGGGCGATCGGCGAGGCCGCCTGCACGGGGCTCCACGGGGCGAACCGCCTCGCCTCCAACTCGCTCCTGGAGGCGATGGTCTTCGCCGACCGGGCGCAGAAAGCGGCCGGGGCGGGCCTCTCCCGCGAGACCCCCTTCCCCGCCATCCCGCCCTGGAAGACCGGCTCCGCCGTGGACAGCTCCGAGGCGATCATGGTCGCCCACAACTGGGACGAGATCCGCCGGCTCATGTGGAACTACGTCGGGATCGTCCGCTCCGACAAGCGGCTCGACCGGGCCCGGCGGCGGATCGTCAACCTGCAGAACGAGATCACCGAGTATTACTGGAACTTCCTGGTCACCGCCGACCTGATCGAGCTCCGCAACCTCGCCACCGTGGCGGAGCTCATCATCCGCTGCGCCGCGAAGCGGAAGGAGAGCCGCGGATTGCATTACAGCCTGGATTACCCGAAGCGGGACGACATTCACTTCCGGAAGGACACGGTGCTGGTCAGAAGGCAATCAAAAGGTTAATAAAGACTAGTTACTAAAAGAAGGTTACTAAGAACTGGTTACTAAAAACCGGTTGCTCCCAGTCGCCGGCGCGGACGCAACCTTTAGTAACCTCTAGTAACCTTTAGTAACCACTAGTAACCTTCCATCCTACGCCCATGGGACCTCCGACCCGACTCACCACTCCCCTCGCCGACTCCGCCCTGTCCTCTCTGGCCGTCGGCGATAACGTCCTGATCACGGGGACGATCTACACCGCCCGTGACGCCGCCCATGCGCGCCTGGCCGAGCTCATCCGCACACACCAGCCCCTCCCCTTCGACCTCAAGGGACAGATCATCTACTACGTCGGCCCCGCCCCGGCCCGGCCGGGGAAGCCGATCGGCCCCGCCGGGCCGACCACCTCCTACCGGATGGACCCCTACACACCCCTCCTCCTGGAGCACGGCCTGAAGGGGATGATCGGAAAAGGAAAGCGCTCCCGCGAGGTGGTCGAGGCGATGAAAAAATACCGGGCGGTCTATTTCGCCGCGGTCGGGGGCGCGGCGGCGCTCCTCGCCCGCTCGATCCGCGGGGCCGAGGTCGTGGCCTACCCGGAGCTCGGGGCGGAGGCGATCAACCGGCTCGCGGTGGAGGACTTCCCGGCGATCGTGGTCAACGACTTCTCCGGGCGCGACCTCTATGAAGAGGGACAGAGAGTTTATCAGAAGGGTTGAGGAGATCAGCGGGGAGAAGCTTTCCGCCTGCTACCAGTGCGGGAAGTGCTCCGCGGGCTGCCCGCTCGTCTCGGCGATGGACATCCTCCCCAGCCAGGCGATCCGGCTGGCCCAGCTCGGGGCGGCGGAGGTCCTCGATTTCCGGACGATCTGGCTCTGCGCCTCCTGCTTCACCTGCGCCGCCCGCTGCCCCAAGGGGGTGGACCTGGCGCGGGTGATGGAGGCCCTGCGCCTGATCCGGCTGCGGAAGAACGTCGACCGCCTGGAGATCGGGAAGCTCCCGGAGGGACTCCCGCCCATCGCCGTGATCAGCGCGCTCAGGAAATACACTTCCTGAGCCGGCCCGGCAAAAGTCTGCCCCTGAAAACACGGAAGAAACTGAACTAAAATTTGTGGGAGGGGCGTCTCGCTTGCCCCGATTGCTGTTGGTTGGGGCCCCGATCAAGGCTGGCTCGGATCGCGACAGGAATGTCGCTCCCACAATCCTGCCTTGCGAAGGAGCCGTCGGCAGCGGATCTGTGGGAGGGGCATTCTTGCCCCGATCCATCGGCTTGGCCGGCGCTAGCTCGGCGCAGTTCATTATGAAGACCATCCCCTACTATCCGGGCTGCACGCTCAAGACCCACGCCCGGGGTTTCGAGGCGTGCGCGGTCGAGTCCTGCCGGGAGCTCGGGATCGAGCTCAAGGAGATGGCGTCCTGGTATTGCTGCGGGACCGTCCACTCGCTCGCCGCCGACGACGTCATCCACCAGCTCGCCCCCGTCCGCAACCTCTCCCGCGTCAAGGCCATCCCCTCCGACCGCGTCGCCACCCTCTGCGCGATGTGCCACCACACGCTCAAGCGCGCCGACCTCCTCCTCCGGACCGACTCCGACAAGCGGGTGAAGCTCGAGTCGATCATGGACCGCGGCGAGGTCGCCTACGCGGGCGGGGAGGTGAGGGTCCTCCACCTCCTGGAGCTGATCCGCGACGAGATCGGTTTCGAGGCGGTGCGGGGGAAAGCGGTGCCGGGGCTCCGGGGGCTCAAGATCGCCGCCTACTACGGCTGCCTCCTCCTCCGCCCCTCCGAGGCGGCGATCGACGACCCGGAGAACCCCTCGATCATGGAGGAGCTCGTGCGGTCCCTGGGCGGGGAGGCCGTGGACTTCCCCTGGAAGCACGAGTGCTGCGGGGCCTACCTCGGCGCGACCGAGCCCGGGACCGTCGCCCTCCGCACCCAGGAGATCATCCTCAGCGCCGCGCGGCGGGGGGCGGAGGCGATCATGACCTCCTGCCCGCTCTGCTTCTTCAACCTCGAGGAGAGGCGCCCCCCCTCCCTCGAAGCCAACCTGCCCGTCTTCTACTTCACCGAGCTGATGACCCTGGCCCTCGGGCTGGGGCTGAAGGAGGAGCACCTCAAGCTCCACAAGGTCGACCCCCGTCCGGCACTGATCCAAAGGGGATTAATGATTACCACGAAGAGCACGAAGGGATGATGCGATGCCGTATGTTATTGGCGTGGGCAAAACACGAGGGCAAGCCATTCCCGGTGCGATGTAGGCCGCCTCGGCGAGGCGGCGATCCTAAACGCCCGCTCCCAGAGCGGGCCTACATCCCCCTCTCGCAGCCGAGGCATTGCCATGCAGCGCGCAGTCATTCGAGGCGAGACCATGCATAATAAAAAAGCCGCCAGAATCGCGGTGGTGGCGCTTCATGCATTGGTGGCGGTTTTGCTTGTTGTCGCCTGGCTCCCGCTGGCGTTTGAATTGGCATGCCGCTTCCGGGTCGTACCGACGAGATGGTCATTGCATGCATACGAACTTCTCTCGCTGACAGTTGCGACATTCGTGGCGGCGATGTCCTTCTGGGTGATGCGTCGCCTGTTGCCGCTGCGATGGTGGTTGTGGGCCGCTACTGCAATATTTGTTTCGGATTGGGCGACCTGGATCATAATCGAGCTGATAGAGCTGTCAGAGATTGATTAAGCTGGCGGGAGATTCGTCTGTGAGGACCGGCGTCTTCGTCTGCCACTGCGGGATCAACATCGCCTCCGCCGTCGACATCGAGCAGACGGTTCGGGCCGCCGCCCGCCTCCCCTCCGTGGTCTACGCCGCCGACTACCGCTACCTCTGCTCCGACCCCGGGCAGAAGCTGATCACGGAGAAGATCCTCTTCGAGAAGCTCGACCGGGTGGTGATCGCCGCCTGCTCGCCCACCATGCACGAGTCCACCTTCCGCTCCGCCGCCGAGAAGGCCGGCGTCAACCCCTACTGCCTGGAGGTCGCCAACATCCGCGAGCAGGACGCCTGGGTCCACCGCGACCGGGAGGCGGCCACCGCGAAGGCGATCGCGCTCGTCGCCGCGATCGTGGACAAGGCGCGCGCCGACCGCCCGCTCGAGCCCATCTCCATCCCCGTCACCCGCCGGGCGATCGTCGTGGGCGGGGGGATCGCCGGGATGCAGGCGGCCCTCGACATCGCCGCGGGGGGATACGAGGTCGTCCTGGTGGAGAAGGGGGCGTCCCTGGGCGGCCGGATGGCCCAGCTCTCCGAGACCTTCCCCACGCTCGACTGCTCCTCCTGCATCCTCACGCCGAAGATGGTCGAGGTGGCCAGGCACCCCCGGATCGAGATCCTGGCCTCGAGCGCGGTGGAGGAGGTGAAGGGCCACCTCGGGAATTTCCAGGTCAAGATCCGCCGGTTGGCCACCGGGGTCGATCCCAAGAAGTGCACGGGCTGCGGCCTCTGCTCTGAGAAGTGCCCGGCGAAGGGGCCGTCCGCGTTCGACCTGGGCCTGGGGACGCGCCCCGCCATCTCCATCCCCTTCCCCCAGGCCGTCCCCAACCGCCCGGCGATCGACCGCGCGATCTGCCTCCACTACACCAAGGGGAGATGCGGGATCTGCCGGAAGATCTGCCCGGCGCAAGCGATCGACTACGACCGGGGGGACGAGATCGTGGAGAAGGAGGCGGGGGCGATCGTCGTCGCCACCGGATTCGACCTCCTCCCCCCGGAGGAGATCGGGGAATACGGGGCGGGCAAGATTCCGAACGTCCTCACCTCGCTCCAATTCGAGCGCCTCCTCTCCGCCTCCGGCCCCACGGCGGGCAAGATCCTCCGCCCTTCCGACGGGAAGGAGCCGAAGGAGGTCGTTTTCATCCAGTGCGCGGGTTCCCGCGACCCCGAGGGGCACATGGCCTACTGCTCCAAGGTCTGCTGCATGTACTCGGCCAAGCACGCGATGCTCTACAAGCACCGGGTCCCCGACGGCGAGCCCTACGTCTTCTACATCGACATCCGCTCGCCCGGGAAGGGCTACGAGGAGTTCGTCCAGCGGGCGATGGAGGAAGACCGGGTCCTCTACCTCCGGGGCAAGGTCTCCCGGGTGTTCGCGGAGGGGGAGAAGGTGATGGTCTGGGGCGCGGACACCCTTTCCGGGAAGAAGGTGGAGATCGCCGCCGACCTCGTGGTTCTCGCGATGGCCATGGTCCCCTCGGCGGGGACGAAGGAGATCGCGGGGAAGCTCAAGATCTCGACCGACGCCTACGGCTTCGTCACCGAGGCCCATCCCAAGCTCCGCCCGGTGGAATCGCTCACCGCCGGGGTCTATCTCGCCGGCTGCGCCCAGGGGCCCAAGGACATCCCGGAGACGGTCGCCCAGGCCTCGGCGGCGGCGGCCAAGGTCCTCGCCCTCTTCCGGCAGGAGCGCCTGGCCCGGGAGCCGACGGTGGCGGAGGTGGACGAGGAGGCCTGCTCGGGCTGCGGCGTCTGCGTGGATCTCTGCCCCTACGAGGCCCGGACCCTGGACGAGAAGAGGAAGGTGGCCCGGGTAGAGGAGGCGCTCTGCCAGGGCTGCGGCGCCTGCGCGAGCGGATGCCCGAGCGGGGCGACCAAGCATCGAAACTTCAGCCAGATCCAGTATCTCGGCATGGTGGACACACTCCTCGGAGATAAAAGTAATCGGTGATCAGTAATCAGTTATCAGTGACTGACGACTGATCACTGATTACTGATAACTGATCACGAGCTTCAAGCTTGATCATGACTGATAAGCGCACAATCGGCGCCGTCCTCGTCGTCGGCGGGGGGATCGCCGGGATGCAGGCCTCCCTCGACCTGGCCGAGATGGGGTTCAAGGTCTACCTCTCCGACGAGCGGGGCTGGATCGGCGGGGCGATGGCCGGCCTGGACAAGACCTTCCCCACCAACGACTGCGCGATGTGCATCATGTCCCCGAAGCTCGTGGACGCGGGGCGCCATCCCAACGTCACCGTCCTCCCCTTGAGCCGGATCGAGGGGATCTCCGGGGAGCCCGGCAACTTCCGCGTGGCCCTCCAGCGCCTCCCCCGCCACGTCGACCCCGACCGCTGCAACGGCTGCGGGGAGTGCGCCGAGACCTGCCCGGTCTCCGTCCCCGACGCCTTCAACCAGGGGCTCTCCTCCCGCAAGGCGATCTACCGCCTCTACCCCCAGGCCGTCCCCGCCGCCTTCGCCGTGGAGAAGGAGGGGCGCCCCTCCCCCTGCCGGCCGGCCTGCCCGGCGGGCGTGAACGCCCACGGCTACGTCGCCCTGATCGCCGCCAAAGACTTCGGCCGGGCGCTCCGGCTCATCCGCGAGCGCCTCCCCTTCCCCCGCTCGCTCGGCCGGATCTGCCACCACCCCTGCGAGGACGCCTGCAACCGCCGGGAGATCGACGAGCCCGTCTCGATCTGCGACCTCAAACGCTTTGTCGCCGACCGCGACGAGGCGGTCCCCCCCTCCGATCGGAAATGCGAGGGGGAGCCCCGGCCGGAAAGGCTCGCGGCGGAGAAGGCCGAGGCGGAAAAACGCGGCCGGCGGACGGGGAAGCGGGTCGCCGTGGTCGGGGCCGGGCCGGCGGGGCTCACCGCCGCGGCCGACCTCGCCGCCCTGGGCTACGCGGTCACCGTCTTCGAGCGGGAGAAGGAAGCGGGGGGGATGCTCCGCTACGGGATACCCGCCTACCGCCTCCCCCGCGAGGTCCTCGCTTCCGAAGTCGCCCGGCTTCTGAAATCCGGCGTCGCGATCGTCCACGGCTGCGAGATCGGCCAAGACAAACCCCTCTCCGAACTCCGCAAGGAGTTCGGAGCGGTCCTCGTCGCCACCGGCGCCCATCGGGGAAAGAAGATCGTCATCGAGGGAATGGATAAAGCCCCCGTGTACGACGGCGTCGACATCCTGAGAAAAATCGCCCGGGGAGAGGCCACTATTTTTACCTCTCCCCTTCAGGGGAGAGGAAAAAATATCATCGTCGTCGGGGGGGGGAACGTCGCGATCGACGTCGCCCGCTCCCTGAAACGGCTCGGCGCGGAAATGGTCCGGATCGCCTGCCTGGAGAGCCACCGCCTGATGCCCGCCCATCTCCGGGAGGTTGAGGACGCGCTGGAGGAGGGGATCGAGCTCTTCACCTCCGTCGGCCCCCGATCCATCGTTCACCGCGGCGGACGGGTGGAAGGCCTCTCCTGCGCCGCCTGCCGGACGACCTTCGACGAAGAAGGGCGCTTCCGCCCCGAGCTATCCGGCCCGGCCGAAACCCTGATCCCGGGCGACGCGATCGTGATGGCCGTGGGGCAGGAGGCGGAGACCGAGTGGCTCGAGGGCGCCGGCGCCTGGGAAGGAGGGCGCCCCCCGGTGGACGGGACGACCCTCTCCCTCTCCGTCCCGGGCCTCTTCGCCGCCGGGGACTTCGTCCTGGGGCCCTCCTCCGCCGTGGAGGCGATCGGCCAGGGGCACGAGGCCGCCGTCTCGATCGACCGCTACTTCCTGGGCGAGGACCTCCGGGCGGGGAGAGGCGCGGCGAAGGCCGAGGCCGCCCCCCTTCCCCGGCGCCCCTACCTCCGCCGCGACCGCGCCGCGACGCGGAAGGCTCCCGCCGCCGAGCGCGTCCGCTCCTTCGCGGAATACGAGGCGGGGCTAAGCGAGGAGGAGGCGGTCGCGGAGGCCTCCCGCTGCCTGAACTGCGCGGTCTGCTCGGAGTGCTTCCGCTGCGTCGAGTCCTGCGGGCGGGATGCCGTCGTCCACGGCCAGGCGGCCGAGCGCGCGGAGATCGCCGTGGGCGCCGTGATCCTCGCGCCCGGGATGCGCCCCTACGACCCCTCCCGCGCCCCCGAGTACGGCTGGGGGCGGCTCCCCAACGTCCTGACCGGCCTCCAGTTCGAGCGGATCCTCTCCGCCTCCGGCCCCACCGGCGGCAAGCTCTTGCGCCCCTCGGACGGCGAGGAGCCGAAGCGGATCGCCTTCATCCAGTGCGTGGGGTCCCGGGAGGAGAAGGAGGGAAACCGCTACTGCTCCTCGGTCTGCTGCATGTACGCCATCAAGGAGGCGGTGATCGCGCGGGAGCACGCCCCGCTCGTCCAGTGCCACGTCTATTTCATGGACCTGAGGGCCTTCGGCAAGGACTTCGAGCGCTACTACAACCGGGCCCGGGAAGAGCACGGGGTCGTCTTCCGGAGGGTCCGCCTCCCGCGGGTCGAGGCCGGCCCCGCGGGCGCGGTCCTCCTCGACTATCTCGACGAGAAGAACGCGGTCCGCCGCGAGTCCTACGACCTCGCCGTCCTCTCGGTCGGCCTGGAGCCGCCGGAATCGCTCGGGCGCCTGGCCGCGGCTCTCGGCCTCCCCTTGGGGGAAGAGGGTTTCCTGGCCGCCCCGGGCTTCGACGCTCAGGCCACGCCCCGGCCGGGGATCTTCGTCTGCGGGGCGGCGGGGGAGCCGAAGGACATCCCCGAGTCGGTCGGGCAAGGCTCCGCCGCGGCCGCCCGGGCGGCCGCGCTCCTCGCGGGGGCGCGGGGATCGCTGGCCGCCGGCCGCTCCTATCCTCCCGAGATAAGCATCGCCGACGAAGAGGCGCGGGTCGGCGTCTTCATCTGCCGCTGCGGGATCAACATCGGCGGGGTGGTGGACGTCCCCGCGGTGGTCGAGCACGCGCGGACCCTTCCCTCCGTCGCCTACGTCGAGGAGAACCTCTACACCTGCTCCCAGGACACCCAGCAGCGCCTGCGGGAGATCATCCTCCGGGAGAAACTCAACCGGGTCCTCGTCGCCTCCTGCACCCCCCGCACCCATGAACCCCTCTTCCAGGAGACCCTCCGGGAAGCCGGACTCAACCCCTTTCTCTTCGAGTTCGTCGGCATCCGCGAGCAGTGCTCCTGGGTCCACCGCGGCGACCCCCGGAAGGCGACGGAGAAGGCGAAGGGGCTCGTCGCCATGGGCGTCGCCCGCGCCCGGCGCCTCGAGCCCGTCGTCCTCTCCTCCTTCCCGGTCAACCCCGTTGCCCTGGTCATCGGAGGAGGGGCGGCCGGGATGACCGCCGCCCTCGCCCTCGCCGGACAGGGCTTCCAATGCCACCTGGTCGAGAAGGAGACGGAGCTGGGGGGAAACGCCCGGAGGATCCGCTTCGACCCGGACGGCCGCGACCCGCAGGCCTTTCTCGCGGAGCTGATCCGGGCGGCCGAGAGCCATCCCCGGATCGCCGTCCACAAGGGCGCCCGCCCGGTTCGGGTCGAAGGCTACGTCGGGAACTTCCGGACCGCGCTGCGCGGGGCGCCAGGGCGAGAGGAGGAGATCGCCCACGGCGCGATCATCGTCGCCTCGGGAGCGGAGGAGCACCGGCCCCGGGAGTATCTCTACGGCCGCTCGAAAAACGTCCTGACCCAGAAGGAGCTCGAGGAGCGGCTGGCCGGGGGCGAGTCCTTCGCCCGGGTGGCCATGATCCAGTGCGTCGGCTCCCGGGAGAAGGAACGCCCGTACTGCAGCCGCGTCTGCTGCCTCAACGCGGTGAAGAACGCGCTCAAGATCAAGGAGCAAAACCCCCTCTCCGAAGTCTACGTCCTCTACCGCGACTTGAGGACCTACGGCTTCGGCGAGACCCACTACCGGAGGGCCCGCGAGGCCGGGGTGGTCTTCCTCCGCTACGAAGAGGAGAGGAAGCCCGAGATCCGCGAGCGGGACGGGAAGATCCGGGTCGCCTTTCCCAACTACCTTCTGGGCCGGGACGTCGAGCTGGAAGTGGAAACGCTCGTCCTGAGCGCGGGGATCGTCATGGGCGAGGGGGTCGAGGAGCTCTCCCGTCTGCTCAAGGTCCCGCTCTCCGCCGACCGGATGTTCCTGGAGGCCCATGCCAAGCTCCGCCCTCTCGATTTCGCCAGCGACGGGATCTACCTCTGCGGACTGGCCCACGGTCCGAAAACGCTGCGGGAGTCCGTCTCTCAGGGCTGGGGGGCGGCGGCCCGGGCGGCCGCGCTCCTCGCCCGCCCTCAGATCCAGGCCCGCGCCCGGCCGGCCCGCCTCCGGGAGAGGTCATGCTCGGGTTGCGGGCTCTGCGTCGAAGCCTGCCCCTTCGACGCCCGCGAGCTCGACCCGGAAACGGGGAAGGCGAAAGTGATCGAGGTCCTCTGCCAGGGATGCGGGGCTTGCCTGGTCGCCTGCCCCAACGCCTCCAGCCGCCAAGCGGGGTTCGAGAAGGCGGAGGTCCTGGCGATGATCGACTCGGCGACCTAACAAAACCAAACCACGGATTACGCGGATTTATCCCCCCGCCGCACCGATTCGTGGAGATTCGCGAGATTAGTAGTGGAATGCTTGGGGGGGCGAGGCGGGGGGGCTAATCCGTGAAATCCGCGCAATCCGCGGTTTCGTTTCAGGCCACGTCGCGACGGCCTTCCAGGGCCTTGGTGAGGGTGGCGGGATCGACGAAGTCGAGCGAAGATCCCACCGGGACTCCGGCCGCGATCCGGGTGACCTTGGAGGTGAGCGGCTTGAGGACCCGGGCGAGGTAGAGGGCGGTGGTCTCCCCGTCCGCGTCGGAGCCGGTGGCGATGATCACCTCCCGGGGCCGCTCGCGGCGCACCCGGTCCAGCAGCTCCTGGATGCGCAGGTCCTCGGGATTGACCCCGTCGAGCGGCGCGAGATGGCCCATGATCACGTGGTAGAGGCCGCGATAGGCGCCGGTCGCCTCCAGGGCGAGGACATCCTTGGGCTCCTCCACCACGCAGATCAGCGTCCGGTCGCGGGAGGGGTCCCGGCAAACCGGGCACGGGTCCTGGGCGGTCAGGTTGCCGCAGGACGAGCAGAAGCGGATCTTCGCTTTGAAGTCCCCAAGCGCCTTCATCAGCGCTTCCACCTCGCCCTCGCTCGCGCGCAGGACGTGGAAGGCGATCCTCTGCGCGGAACGGGGGCCGAGGCCGGGGAGCTCGGCGAGGGCGGCGACCAGGCGCTCCATGGGTTCAGGGTATTTATTCACGCATCAGCTCTTCTGCCGCATGCAGAATATCTTCTTTGCATACCGGGGAGCTAAATTCGAAATCCGAAGCACGAAATCCCTGCCTGCCGGCAGGCAGGGATTTCGAGTTTCGAATTTCGGATTTAGTAACCCCCGGCACCGGGCAAGTGTCTGCTTCCGGACTATAACCCCAGTCCGGGTATATTGATTCCTCCCGTCAGCGACGCCATCTCGCCGGCGGCCAGCGCGTCGGCCCGCTCGTGGGCCTGGCGGACCGCGGCCAGGATCAGGTCCTCGAGCATCCGGACGTCGGCCGGGTTCACCACCTCGGGATTGATCTCGAGGGCGACGAGCTCCCGTTTCCCGTTCACCACCGCCTTGACCACGCCCCCGCCCGCCGTCCCCTCCGCGCGGGACGCCGCGAGCTTCTCCTGGACGGCGGCGAGCTTTTTCTGCATCTCCTGGGCCTGCTTCATCAGGTTTCCGAAACCAGCCATGATCGTCCTCCCTTAATTTTTCTCCGGACCATGCCCAGGCGAACGCATTCACCCATTCGCATCGGACAATGAGTCGATGGGTCAAGGTTAGGATATTGGTCTGGTGAATGGGTCAAGTCATTGGTGCGGCATCGGCCAGCCGGCACCATCAACCTAACCCATTTCCTAGACCCACTTCCTTACCTTAACCCACCGACCATTATTCCTTGATGTCGACCACGGTGGCGTCGAAGATCTCGATCGCCGCCTTCACCATCGGGTTCCCCTTGACCAGCTTCTTCTTCGCCGGCCCCGGCGGGGGCTCGGCGGGATTGCGCGCGCAGCCGCTGGGCGCGGCGCCGACTATTAGCTTGAGCTTGACCGGCGATCCCAGCTTGTTCTTGAGCAGGTTTTCGAGGTAGGCGATCTTGTTCGGGCTGTCCAGGGACTCGCGCTGGAAGGCGTATTCCGGGTCGAAGCAGACGGTGAGAACGCCGTTTCCAAACCCCTGCAGGCGCCCCTCGTGCAGGTAGGTCTTGAGCAGGGGCTTCTCGTGGCCGAGCGTCTCCAGGAACTCCGGCCAGATCTTCCGCACCCGCTCCAGGCCGGCTGGAGGATCGTCCCCCCGGGGCGCGGCTTCCGGAGTCGCGGGCCCCCGTCCCGGTCCGGGTTCCGGCGGGGGGGCGGAGGTTTCCGGCCCCGCGGGATCGGCGGACGCTCCGCCAGCGAGAGATCGGTCCAGCTCGGCGCACTTCCGCACCAGGTCTTCGATCGCCACCCGCTCCCGGGAGCGCGAGAGCCTAAGCAGCGCCGTCTCCAGGGCCACCCGCTCGGAGAGCGCGTCCTTGATCGAGCGCTCCAGGGCGATCAGCTCCTCGAGGATGAAGGAGAGCTGGGGGCGGCGGAAGGCGGGGAGGAGGGCGCGGGCGGCGAGGAGGGCTTCCGGGGTGAGATCGGTCGTCTCCTCGGGTTTCGCCGCGAGGGCGACGACCAGAAGGTCGCGGAAGTGGCGGACCAGCGAGGAGACGAACTGGGGGACGGACCAGCCCCGGTTGCAGACGTCGTTGACCAGGGCGAGGAGGCCGGGCGCGTCGCCGGAAGCGACCGCCCGGGCGCAGGCGTTTAAGGTCTCGGCCGGGACCAGCCCCAGCAGGTCGAGGACGTCCCGGGCGGTCACCTTCCGGTCGCAGTAGACCAGGATCTGGTCGAAGATCGACTCGGCGTCGCGCACGGAGCCGTCGGCGGCGGCGGCCACCGCGAGGAGGGCCTCCTCCTCGCAGGAGACCCCTTCGTCCTGGGCGATCTTCTTCAGACGGTCGAGGATGAAGGCGCGGGGGATCCGGCGGAGGTCGAAGCGCTGGCAGCGGGAAACGATGGTCGCCGGAAGCTTGTGCGGCTCGGTGGTGGCGAAGAAAAACTTCACCCGGGGCGGGGGCTCCTCCAACGTCTTCAGGAGGGCGTTGAACGCGGCGTTGGAGAGCATGTGGACTTCGTCGATGATGTAGATCTTGAAGCGGCTGCGGGACGGCGCGTAGTGGGCGTTCTCCCGAAGCTCGCGGACGTTGTCCACGCCGGTGTTGGAGGCCGCGTCGATCTCCAGGACGTCGAGGTCGCCGCCGGCCATGATCTGCCGGCAGGAGTCGCACTCGTCGCAGGGGGCGGGCGTGGGGGCCGGTGACTTCAGGCAGTTGGCGGCCTTGGCCAGGATCCGGGCCAGGGTGGTCTTGCCCACGCCGCGGGGGCCGGTGAAGAGGTAGGCGTGGGCCAGGCGGTTCTGCTTCAGGGCGTTGGTGAGGACCGTGATCACCCGCTCCTGCCCGAGGACGTCGGAGAACTGCTGGGGGCGCCATTTCCGGGCCAGGGCGAGGTAGGGGGTGTTTTTTTCGGCCATGTCCGATCTCCCTCGATTATTCCGTCGCGGGAGGCGGCGGGACAACCGGTTCCATGGAACGCATCTTAATCCTCTCGCACCCGGGCTTCAAGCGCCAGTGTCGCACCGGCGCAAAGCGGCGACGTGTCGCCGCACTCCATATAACCGAAGGCGCCGACGCTGGCCATTCTAAAAATAACTCCAGCCCCAAGGGCTGGAGTTATTTTTAGCCGCGCACCCCTCTTCGAAGCCCCCCGTTCCGCGCCCGACCCGCCGATCGGCTCCGGCCGGGCTGGTCCGCGCCCCGCGCTTTTCCCGCGTACCGTTGCTTCCTTCCGGACCTGGCGGGGTTGGCAGGCGGCGCGTGCGCGGGTCCCGGCCCTCATCGCCTTTCCGCGCGGGCCGGCCGCGGACGGGGAAGCCCCTCGGGAGGGGGATTCGGCCCTGCTGAAGCGGTTTGCAGGTCGCCCTTCGGAAACCTCAGGGTTCGAGGCACCGCTATCTCCCCGCTTAGCGCGGCTTTAGAATATCCCCCGGGCCGCTATTCGCGGCCCGGGGGATATTCTAAATTGCTCTTGGCAGCATGTCACCCCTGATCGGCGGCTAACCCGCCGCGGCGTGCCGAGGCTTCCCTTCCGCGTTCAACTTTTATTCTCCCCGCCCGGCGTTTCGCCGGGCGGGGAGAATAAAGACCCTTTGCCTCGCGGAGGATATCCCGGATCTCCGCCGATCTTTTCTGGCCGATGCCTTTCAGGGACCGAAGGTCCTGCTCGGAGGCGGCCAGGATGTCCCGCAGGGAATCGAACTTATCGATCAACTCCCCCGCCAGAACCGGGCCGATCCCGGGAAGCGATTCCAGGATCATGCGTTTTCTGGCCGCGGCGACGGCCGGCTTTTTCCCCAACCAGGATTTGATGGGGACCCTGTCGCGGGAACGCGCCAGTTGGCGAAGGACAGCGCTCCAGGAACCAGGCAGTCTCCTCCGGAGACTCCGCGTACAACACCGGCATCTGCCAGGCGACGGCCAGCGACACCAGGGCTCCGCGAACCGCGTCGGGATGGAAGCCGCCGCTGAAGAGGACCGGCAGCCCCTCGATGATCAAAGCGCGCTTCCGGCCGCAGCGCGCCAGGGCGGCGACCTGCCGGAAGAGCCGGCCGGTTCTCAGGGAGCCCAGGAAATCGGGAGTGGTTTTGCGCTCGATGACAACCCGGCCGTCGATCACATAATCGCCAACCGGCAAAGCCCTGACCTCGACCTCGCAACCCCGTTTCCGGAGGGTTTCGATCACGCCGGCTCCGAGTTCCCGATGGTCGGCCCAGATCATAAAATATTTTGCGCCGCAAAATATTTTAAATTGCTCTTGGCTACATCAGCCACCCGGGGCCAAGAAAACCCGGCAGAGGCATGCCCTCCCCCCATCGAGAATACAATATATCTCGCGAATTTTGAACAGGAATCCAGAAGCGATCGGGCAACCCGGCGGGGCGCCAGCTTCTCCCCCTCCCGGTCAGCGAGCAACTTTCCCCATCGCCGGCGGCGGCGAACGGCCGCCGCCGGCGATGGGGAAGCGGAGAGGGAGGGATTCGAACCCTCGGTACCAGCTTAAAAGCCAGTACAACGGATTAGCAATCCGTCGCATTAAGCCAGGCTCTGCCACCTCTCCTTTAAAATTTTCCTTCGGAAAATTTTAAGTTTGAGCCTCAATCGGACACGGGAATCCGGACGGCGGACCCTTGGCCCGCCCACGGTTATTCTCCTGTGGGTTCTCGCGGACCATTCCGGGCGCGGCAGGCATCAGGTCCTCGCGAGCGATTGACCGAATGCGGATCAACCTTCATTCCCGCCCGCGGCGTACCTCCGCGGGCGAGAATGAAACGGAGAGGGTGGGATTCGAACCCACGGTACCCTTTAGGGGTACACACGCTCTCCAGGCGTGCCGATTAAACCGCTCTCGCACCTCTCCCATAAAAATATTGCTGCGCAATATTGTTAAATTGCTCTAGACCGATTTTTTACCTCCGATCCGGGCCAGGCTCCGGATGACCGTCTCGCTCCCCGGTCGGGGAGCGACCTGCCTTATTCCGGGCGGTTCTTCCCCGGCCCGGGCTGACGAAGGGTCTTGAAGAAGCTTTGGAGCAGGGCGGCGCACTCCGCCTCCCGCACTCCGCCCCGGCATTCGACCGCGCTCCCCAGCCGCTCGTTGCGGAGCAGGTCCACGGCCCCCCCCGCCGCGCCGTCGCGGGGGGCGCGGGCGCCGAAGACCACCCGCCTGATCCGCGCCTGAAGGATCGCCCCGGCGCACATCGGGCAGGGCTCCTTGGTCGCGTAGAGGGCCGCCGCGCTGAGCCGCCAGTCCCCCGCCGCCTCCTCCGCCTGAGTGATCGCGATCATCTCGGCGTGGGCGGTGGCGTCCTTGAGGAGCTCGATCTGGTTGTGGGCCCTCCCCACGATCTTGCCGCCGGAGACGACCACGCACCCGATCGGGATGTCCTCGCTCTGGGCCGCCTTTTTCGCCTCCCGGATCGCCTCGCCCATGAAGTAGTCGTCGAGATCCTGCTCGTCGCCGATCGGTTTCATATCCTTTTTTCTTCCCGCCCCGCTTTCGCGCGGCGGGAAGAAAAAAGCGTGCCTGGAGGGACTCGAACCCCCAATCCCCTGGTCCGTAGCCAGGTGCGATATCCAATTTCGCTACAGGCACTTCTTTATCCCCCGCCGCGCTCGGCGGCGGGGGATAAAGAATAGCACGCTATCGGACAATAGCAAGGAACGCCAATATCGCTAACGCCAATACAGCTATGAAAGATATCACGGAACCAGTCCAAGGGCACGGGCCGCGGTCCCGGAGGACGAACAAGGCTCGCCCCCCCAGGACCAGCGCCGTCGTCAGGATCAGACCGGAGGCGGACAGGAGGCATCCGGCGAAGACCGGCCCCGCCGAAGCCCCGGGCGCGCCCCGGCCCAGGAAATAATAGCTCAAATCCAACCCGATCGCCAGCAGGGAGGCCCCGATCACGGCCAGGGCGAAGCTCATCCGGCCGGCCCGCGAGGGGGAGCGGCGGGGAGCGTGCTCCTCCTCGACCGCGGCCACGTCCCTGACTATCGGGGGCTCGGCCGGAAAATCGGCCAGCCCGTCAGCATCGTCGAAGTACATAAAATATTTTGCTTCGCAAAATATTTTAGATTGCTCTGGTCACAACGCTAACCCCGGATCAGCGTCGCGCGCCGGATGCCTGCCTCCATCCCGATCGCGGAGCAGCTAATTTCCTCCGGGCATAATTCTAAATTCGGATCAGCGCCCAGTGTCGGCCATCCCCCTCCACCCCGATCGGCGAGTAACTTTCATTGCCGCAAGGCGGCGGCTAGCCGCCTTGCGGCAATGAAGCGGAGAGGGTGGGATTCGAACCCACGGTGCCTTGAGGGCACACACGATTTCGAGTCGTGCGCGATAAACCGGACTCTGCCACCTCTCCTCTAAAATAGCCGCCCGGCCGGAACTCACTCGGCCGGGCGGCTATTTTAGATTGCTCCGGGACGAAATTCAACCGGCGAACGCAAGGCAGGCGCGAGCCCCCAGGCATTCTCGGACCGTCAGGCGCCGCGCATTCCACGCCCCATAAAAGACCGGGGGCTGACCGGGCCGTTGGCCGGCCGGGTCAGCCCCCGGTCCCTCCGAACTCCTCTACCTGGTCACCGGGAAATCATCGCTGCCGCCGAAGTACAGGCGGGTCAGGTCGCGGACCGCCCACATGCCGGTGGGAGGACGGTAGATCCCGAATTCATCGTTAGCACCGCCGGTGAACCTGGCCGGGAGCGCATAGGTGTCGGCTCCACCGAAGTAGATGCGGGTCACGTTGCGGACCGACCACATCCCCGCGGAGGGACGAAAGATGGCGCCGTCCCAGCCGGTGTTCAGGTCGAACTCGCCCGGAACCGGCGCGTCGTCGGACCCGCCCAGGTAGAAGCGGGTGAGGTCGCGGACCGACCACATCCCGGTGGAGGGACGGAAGATGGCCGCCTGGCTGAAGGCGCCGTTATACGGTCCCGGCACCACCTGGTCGCTGGAGTTCCCGAAGTAGAAACGGGTCAGGTTCCGCACCGACCACATCCCGGTGGAGGCGCGGAAGATGGCCCCGGCGGCCGTCCCGTTGCCGCTGTAGTCGTTCGGGACGAGGTCGTCGGTGCTGTTGCCCAGGTAGAAGCGGGTCAGGTTCCGGACCGACCAGAGGCCCTGGGAGCCCCGGAAGATCGCCATGTCGGCGGTCCCGTCGCCGTTGTAATCGGCGCAGACCGGCATGTCGCCGGCGGAGCCGAGATAGGCCCGGGTCAGGTTCCGGATCGACCAGAGGCCGGCGGAGGCCCGGAAGACGCCGATGTCGGAGGTCCCGTCGCCGTTGTAGTCGCCGGAGGCGAGCCGATACGTGGGCTCCCGGGCCGCGCCGATCTGGGCGTAGTTGAAGAAGACGCCGGGGATCGACGTGCGGCTTTCCCGCCAAGCGATATAGAGATTGGTGTCATCCACGGCCAAACCATAGTTTCTCTGGGAACCGTCGTTCGGCGACTCCTGGCTGACTTTAACCTCGGGGTCCCAGCTGGCTCCGGTGTCGGACGAAGCCCGGCAGTAGAGCGTGTCCATGGTGCGGGTGTCTTCGTAGACGGCGTATACCTGGCCGGAGGAACCGGCGATGACCTTGCCGTAATCGGCGCTGAAGGTGGTCATGCGGACTTCGCCGCCGAACGTTGCGCCGTAGTCAGCCGAAGAATTGGCGTAGATGTTGCGGACGTTGCCGTTGGCCGCCCGGGAGTCGGCCCAGATGGCGTAGACCTCTCCGTTGCTCCCGTTGGCCATATAGGGATTCATCAGGTAGCCGCCCGTCTGGTTGAGAAAGGTGTCGGGGTTCCCCCAGGTCTGACCGTAGTTCGTGGAGCGGTCAAAACGGACGGTTTGGGGCCACCAGCCGTCTTTCCATACCGCGTAGACGTTGCCGCCGCTGTAGCCGAGCGAGATATAGTCCTGGGTGCCGCCGGTGGCGTTGTTCAATTTCGTCTGGTAAGACCAGGTTTCGCCGTAATCGGCCGAATAGCTGAAGTAGACATCGTCGTCGTCCCACTTCTGCCAAGCGGCATAGACGTGGCCGGAGCTGTCGGCCGTGAGTGTGGGATAGTCGACGGTGCCATAGCTGAACTCGGAGTCCGTCCCCTCCCAGTTCGTACCGCCATTGGTGGAACGACGGAACAGGATGCCGTTGTTTCCGGAAGCATACCTCTTCCAGAGCGCGTAGACGTTGTTGCTGCCGTCCGTGGCGATCTTGCACTTCTCCATTCTGCCGTCGGTGGTGGTGTTGACCTGTTGGACGGCCGCCCAGTTGGCCCCGTAGTCGCTGGAATAGCGGAACATGATGTTCCGGCCGGTTCCGAGCGCCTCCGCCCAAATGGCGTAAACCTTGGACCCGCCGCCCGAGATCACCATCAGGTCCTGGGAGGTCTGCGTGCTCAGACGGACATCGCTCCCTGACCAGTTTTGGCCGTAGTCGAGCGAAGAGTTGAAATAGGCGTTGTAGAAGAAGTTGCCGTTCCGGTAATCGAGCCACCCGGCGTAGATCGCTCCCGAGCCGTTGGTAGCGAGGGACACGTCGCTGGAATTGACCGTGCCGCTACCCTTGTCCACGCGGATGTCGGTCGCCTGGAAGGTGATGGCGGAAGCCGACCAAGCCAGGCAGAGCCCGGCGGCGAAAGCCACGATTGCGCACAGCGCTTTTCTCATGATCTCCCTCCGGAGGTTGTTGGTTTTATTTAATTTAGCATGGGCGGTGGGGCGAACCTAGCCTATTTTTCTAAATTTTTCCTTGGCCCGCGGCGGCGGGAAGCCGCCGCGGGCCAAGGAAGCGGAGAGGGAGGGATTCGAACCCCCGGTACCCTTGCGGGTACACTGGTTTTCAAGACCAGCGCTTTCAACCGCTCAGCCACCTCTCCTCTAAAATATTTGCTGCGCAAATATTTTAGATTGATCCAGGCATCATCCCCCCTCTGGCCGAAGGCACGTCCCGGACAGTGTTCTCCCGCCGATCATGATGCCCAACGGGGACAAGCCGTAGGGGCGATCCTCGTGATCGCCCGTCCATTCTCCCGGGGGCGAACACCCCAGATAGAACGGGGCCCCTAGCGATCACCCAGCAGGCGTTTCCATCCTTGGGCTTCATCCCAGAATGCCTCGGTAGATCTCCCAGGTCGCCTCGGCCACTCGGGAACTGTCGAAAGCCGACATATCCGTGGGAGGCAACGCCTCCCTCTCCGACAGAATCGCCCCTTGTTTGTCCACCTCGTAGATCAGCCCCTTCTTCCCGCAGGCCCAGCCCTCGATCGTCGTCCGCCCCAAACTCACGCCCAGCGTGAAGGAGCAACCCTTGATATAGTTCTCGATCTCCCAGACCGGCGCGGATGGGAACCCGCGGCCGATGAAGTCGGCCTGCCCTCGCCATCTTTCGATCACTCCCCGGCGGAGGAAATCGTCGGGGCCGACGAACAGCGGCCTCCCGTTGTCGCTTATGCCCTCCCGGTTGAAGCGGGAGAAATCGATCGGGTTGTATAGCACTTCGATCTTCCCGGCGGGTATCCGCCAGCGGCGGACCAGGGCATCGGCGATCGCGGGACGGATGGCGATATAGCGGGACACCCGGCGCGGCGGCAGGGGCCGCTCGAACTTCATGAGGGCGGGATGCTCGGAGTGGATCGTGTTCACCACCGGCAGACGCCCGAAGGCGTCTGCCGCCTTCTTCCCCGCTCCATACTGGTTGGCGTGGAGGAGGTCGTAATCGCCCTCGGGAGGGGGGTCCAGCGGCGCCACCCGGACCTCGAGGAGGCGGGCCTTCTCGGCCACGACGCCATCGATCAAAGGAGAGGCCACCGTCACGGAGTGCCCCCGCTTCCGGTATTCCCGGGCGAGCTCGTAGCAGTAGAGCTCCGAGCCGGTGAGGGATGCGAAGCTATCGACGGCGATCAGGATGTGCATGGCGCAAAGCGCAAGGCGCAGAGCGCAAAACGCAAAGCGCCCAGCGCCCAGGGCGCTATGCGCTATGCCCTATGCGCTTTGCGTCTTCCTCTCCTCGGGGAGTCACGGCTCAGGCGGATGGAGCGAGCGACGCCAAGCCGCCCAGGTACGGCCTTAAGACCTCCGGCACCGCCACCGACCCGTCCGCCTGCTGGTAGTTCTCGAGGATGCCGACCACCGTCCGGGGAAGGGCCACCCCCGATGCGTTGAGGGTGTGGACGTAGCGGGGCGCCTCCTTCCCGTCCGAGAAGCGGATGTTCGCCCGGCGGGCCTGGAAGGACTCAAAGTTGGAGCAGGAGGAGACCTCCAGCCACTGTTTCTGCCCGGGGGCCCAGACCTCGATATCGTAGCACTTGGCCGAGGCGAAGGAGAGCTCGCCGGTGGGCAGCGAGATGACCCGGTAGGGGAGACCGAGCGCCTTAATGACGGATTCGGCATCGGCGAGGAGGGATTCATGCTCATCCCAGGAGGTCTCCGGGAGGACGAACTTGACCAGCTCCACCTTGTCGAACTGGTGGATCCGGATGAGCCCCTTGGTCTCCTTGCCGTAGGAGCCCGCCTCCCGCCGGAAGCAGGGGGTGTAGGCGACGTACTTGCGGGGGAGTGCTAAACGGGGGAGGACCTCGTCCCGGTGGATGTTGGTGACCGAGACCTCGGCGGTGGGGATGAGGAAGAAGTCGTCGATCTCGCAGCGGTACATGTCCTCTTCGAGGAGCGGGAGCTGGCCCGTCCCCAGCATGCTCATGCGGTTGGAGAGGAAGGGGGGGGAGACCTCGGTGTAGCCGTGCTCGCGGGTGTGAAAGTCGAGCATGAAGTTGATCAGCCCGCGCTCCAGGAGGGCCCCTTGCCCGGTGTAGAGGGCGAAATGCGAGCCGGCGATCTTGGCGGCGCGGGAGAAGTCGATCAGGCCGAGCGTGTCGGCGATCTCAAAGTGCGCGCGGGGGGTGAAGCCGAACTCCCGTTTCTCGCCGCACTCCCGGACCACGACCTGGGCGCGGGCGTCGGGTCCGACCGGGACCGAGGCGTGCGGGATGTTGGGGACGCGCAGGAGGAGGGCCTCCAGGCTCGCGGAGACCTTCCGCTCCATCCCGTCCAGGAGGCGGATCCTCTCCGCCACCGCCTTCATCTCCCGGACCTTTTCCCCCACATCGGCGCCGGCCCGCTTGGCCGCGCCGATCTCGTCGGAGACGGCATTCCGCTTGTGCTTGAGGGCCTCGGTCTCCTGGAGGAGGTTGCGCCGCTCCCGGTCGAGGGCGAGAAGCTTGTCGACGTCCAGTTCCTTGAGCCTCTGGAGGAGGACCTTCTTGACCAGGTCCGGGTTCTCGCGGATGAATTTCAGATCGAGCATGGATTTATCCTCTTTCGGGAGACAGCATCCGACAGGATACCAAGGAACGGCGGGGACGGCAAGGGGGGCAGGAAAGCAGGACGAGGCCAGTAGGGGCGAACCTGCCTGCCCCGATCTATCGGGGGTGTTCGCCCGCCGGGCCGGTGCCGCTATGACGAGGCCAGTAGGGGCGAACCTGGTGTTCGCCCGCCGGGCCGGCCATCGACCGGGCGAACATGAAGTTCGCCCCTACAACCGCCCGACAGCCCGCCCCACCGCCGGGCCATGGCTTCATCCCTTGATCACGCCGATCGGGCGGAGGCGGGCGATCTTCCGCGAGATCCCCGCTTTCTCCACCACCTCCACGACCCGGGAGACGTCCTTGTAGGCGATGGGAGCCTCCTCGCCCAGCGTCCGCGAGGATTCCGCCAGAACCATGATCCCCTTCTCCCGAAGCTCCCCCGCGACGTCCTTCCCCCGCGTCGCCTGGAGGGCGGCGTGGCGGCTCATCGCGCGGCCCGCCCCGTGGCAGGTGGACCCCCAGGTCTCGGCCATCGCTTTCTCCGTCCCGGCGAGGACGTAGGAGCAGCTCCCCATGTCGCCCGGAATGATCACCGGCTGCCCGCAAGACCGGTATTCGTCGGGGAGGGAGGGGTGCCCGGCGGGAAAGGCCCGGGTGGCCCCCTTGCGATGGACGCAGAGCCGGGTTTCCCTCCCTCCCGCCGCGTGGGTCTCGAACTTGGCGATGTTGTGGGCGAGGTCGAAGACCAGGTTCATCCTGAGCTCGCCCGGCCCCTTGCGGAAGACCCTCTGGAAGGCCTCCCGGACGAGATGCATGATCACCTGGCGGTTGGCCCAGGCGTAGTTGGCCGCGCAGGACATCGCGGCGTAATAGCCCCGCCCTTCTTCCGATTCGACCGGGGCGCAGGCGAGCTGGCGGTCGGGGAGGACGATCCCGTAACGGCGGACGGCCTGCCCCATCGCCTGGAGATAATCCTGGCAGACCTGGTGCCCGAGGCCCCGGGAGCCGCAGTGGATCATCACGGTGGCGAGGCCGGCCGCGAGGCCGAAGGCGCGGGCGGCCGACTCGTCGTAGACCTCGTCGACATACTGCACTTCCAGGAAGTGGTTCCCCGAGCCGAGCGTCCCGGCCTGGGCGGAGCCCCTCTGGCGCGCCCGCTCGCCGACGCGGGAGGGGTCGGCGCCCGGGAGGCATCCCCCTTCCTCGGTCCGGCGGAGGTCCTCTTCTCCGCCGTAGCCGCGGCGGACGGCCCAGAGGCTCCCCTTCTCCATCACCGCCTCCTCGTCCTTGCCCCGGAGGCGGAGGAGACCCTTCGATCCGACGCCGGAGGGGACGCTGTGGAAGAGGGCGGGGAGGAGCTTCCCCATCAGGCGGACCGCCTCGTCTCGAGCGACTTCCGTCCGCAGGAGACGGATGCCGCAGTTGATATCGTAGCCCACCCCTCCCGGCGAGATGACGCCGCCGACGGAGGGGTCGGTCGCCGCCACGCCGCCGATCGGGAAGCCGTATCCCGGGTGGATGTCGGGCATGGCGAGCGAGTACTTGACGATCCCGGGGAGGGTCGCCACGTTGGCGACCTGTTGGAGGGCCTGGTCCAGCTCCACGCGCCGGAGGAGGGAGGCGTCGGCGTAGATGATCCCGGGGACCCTCATCCCCGCCTGGAACGAGGTCGGGATCTCCCAGCGGTAGTCGTCGATCCTGCGGAGAGATGGCGGATTTTCGGACATAGCTAGCGGGCAAGAGAGGGGGACAGTGATCACTGATCACTGGTTACTGATCACTGCGTCTGGACATAGAGGAGCGCCTACAAATCTAATATAACATGGGCCACCCAACCGCTCTTGGTCCGGCGGAGGGCGAGAGCGTGGTAGGTCGCCGCCTTGATCTCGGCGCCGCCCGCGAAGGCGCGGCGTCCGGCCCGGCGGCAGGAGGCGCGGGCGAGGAGGCGGCGGGGGGAGAGTTTGACGAACTTGAGGCGAAAGGGGAAGAGACGCTCGGCCTGGAGGAGGTAGACGATCTCGTTCAGCCAGGAAACGAAGAGCTCCTCCCGGGAGGGGGCGGAGAGCGCGATCGGCCGCGCCCGCGCCCGTCCGGCGACCGGGCCGGGCACGATCGTCTCGGCCGCGGCGCGGGCGGCGGTCGAGAAGAGATCGACGAGGCTCTTCCCCCGGATGGTCAACTCGAGGTCGGCCGGGTGATCGCCGATCGTGTAATCTCCGGACACCACGGATCTGGTCGATGGGTAAAGGTTAGGAAGTTAGTTTGGTAGATGGGTAAGGGTAAAGTAGACGGCCCGCCAACACCATCAACTTGACCCATCTACCAGACCCACTTCCTTACCCAATGCCCATCTACTTGCCTTCTCCACCCTCCTCGTCGCTTTCTTCCTCCTCGACCACCTTGGCCAGGCCGACCAGGGTGTCGTCGCCGTCGAGCTTGAAGAGGCGCACCCCGCTCGTCGCCCGGCCGATCACGCGGATCTCGTCCACGCCCATTCGGATCATCTGGCCGGAGGCGGAGATCAGCATCAACCCGTCGCCTTCCCGGACGGCGGCGGCGCCGACGAGGTCGCCGATCTTGGCCCCGGTCCGCATGGTGATGAGCCCGCCCCCGCCCCTCCCCTGGAGGCGGTACTCGGAGAACTCGGTCCGCTTGCCGTAGCCCTTCTCGGAGACGGCGAGCAGCGTGTGGTCCGGGATCACCTTCTCCATCCCGACCACCTTGTCCCCCTTCTTCTTGAGGCGGATCCCCCGCACCCCGCGGGCGGCGCGGCCCATGGAGCGGACGTCCTTCTCGTGGAAGCGGATCGCCATCCCGTTCGCGGTGACGAGCAGGATCTCGTCCTCCCCGTTGGTCAGGGCCGCGCCGATCAGGGTGTCCCCCTCGTCCACGGTCATGGCGATGATCCCGCCGGCCCGCGGGTTGCCGTACTCGGAAAGCTCGGTCTTCTTCACCACGCCCCGCTCGGTGGCGAGCATGATGTAGCCGCCTTCGTCGAACTTGCGCACCCGGATCAGGGCGGCGATCTTCTCCTCGTTCGAGATCTGGAGGAGGTTGGTGATCGCCCGCCCCTGGGCGGTCCGGCTGGCGGGCGGGATCTCGTAGACCTTGAGCCAGTGGACGCGCCCGGCGGCGGTGAAGAAAAGGATGTAGTCGTGGGTGGAGGCGGTGAAGAGGTGCTCGACGAAGTCCTCGTCCCGGGTGGCCATCCCGGTGACCCCCTTGCCGCCCCGTTTCTGGGAGCGGAAGGTGGAGACCGGGACGCGCTTCACGTAGCCGCGGTGGCTGATCGTGATCAGGGCCCCCTCGTCGGCGACCAGGTCCTCGATCCGGATCTCCCCCTCCTCGGGGGCGATCTCGGTGCGGCGGGCGTCGCCGAACTTTTCCTTGAGCCCCTTGAGCTCCTCCACGATCAGGGCCAGGACCTTTTTCTCGCTGGCGAGGATCGACTGGAGGTGGGCGATCAGCTTGATCAGCTCCTTGTACTCCTCGTCGATCTTCTTGCCCTCGAGGTTGGTCAGCTGGTAGAGGCGCATCTCCAGGATGGCGTCGGATTGGACGGAGGAGAGCTTGAACTTCTCCATCAGCTTCGCCTTGGCGTCGTCCCGGTTCTCGCTCGACTTGATGATCCGGACTATGGCGTCGATGTTCTTGAGGGCGATCTTGAACCCTTCCAGGATGTGCGCGCGCTTTTCGGCCACGTCCAGGTCGAAGCGGGCCCGCCGGACGATCACCTCCTTGCGATGATCGACAAAGCAGCGGAAGAGGGATTTCAGGTCCATCACCCGGGGGCGCCCGTTGTCGAGGGCGAGCAGGATGACGCCGAAGGTCACCTGGAGCTGGGTCTTGTGGTAGAGCTGGTTGATCACCACTTTCGCCACCTCTCCTCGCTTCAGCTCCGCCACGATCCGCATCCCCTCCCGGTCCGACTCGTCCCGGAGGTCGCTGATCCCGGTGATCTTCTTCTCGTTGACGAGAGAGGCGATCTCCGAGATGAGGGACGACTTGTTCACGGCGTAGGGGATCTCGGTGATGATGATCGCCTCTTTCCCGCCCTTCATCGGCTCCACCCCCACCCTTCCCCGGAGCTTGATGTGGCCGCGGCCGGTGGCGTAGGCCTTGACGATCTCGGCCGTTCCCACGATCGACCCCCCGGTCGGGAAATCGGGGCCGGGGAGGATCTTCATCAGCTTCTTCAGATCCACCTCGGGGTCTTCGATGAAGAGGGAGATGGCGTCGATCAGCTCGGAGAGGTTGTGGGGCGGGATGTTGGTGGCCATCCCGACCGCGATCCCGGCGCAGCCATTGGCAAGCAGATTGGGGAACTTGCCGGGGAGGAGCACCGGCTCTTTCAGCGTCTCGTCATAGTTGGGGACGAAGTCGACCGTCTCCTTCTTGAGGTCGGCCAGCAGCTCCATGGCGAGCGCCGTAAGCCGGGCTTCGGTGTAGCGCATCGCCGCCGGGGGGTCGCCGTCGATCGAGCCGAAGTTCCCCTGGCCGTCGACCAGGGGATAGCGCATGTTGAAGTCCTGGGCCATCCGGACCAGGGTGGGGTAGACTACCGCCTCGCCGTGGGGATGGTAGTTCCCGGAGGTGTCGCCGCAGATCTTGGCGCATTTGCGGTGCTTGGCCCCGGGCGAGAGGGAGAGGTCGTTCATCGCGACCAGGATTCGGCGCTGGGAGGGCTTCAGGCCGTCCCGGGCATCGGGGAGAGCTCGGGAGATGATCACGCTCATCGCGTAGGAGAGATAGGACTCCTTCATCTCGTCCTTGATGTCGCGGACGACCAGTTTTTCGTTGCGGGCGTACATTTAATTTTTTCCTTTGGAAAAAATTATGGTTCGATCTCCTTAAAATCCCGGGCGGGGGATACCCCGCCCAGGATTTTAAACGTCGAGGTTCTTCACGAAGAGCGCGTTCTGGAAGATGAAGTCCCTTCTCGGCTCGACCGCGTCGCCCATCAGGATCGTGAAGGTTTCCTCGGCGGCCACCGCGTCCTCGAGCGAGACCTGGACCAGGGTGCGCCGCTCCGGGTCCATCGTCGTCTCCCAGAGCTGCTCCGGGTTCATCTCGCCCAGCCCCTTGTAGCGCTGGATGGTGAGGCCGCGGCGCCCGATCGCCTTGACCTGGGCGAGGATGTCCAGGGCGCCCGGGAGCGGAATCTTCTTCTCGTCCTCCTGGAGCTCGAACTGGGGCTTGTCCGACTTCCCGGCCGGCCCGCCCTCCACGCCCTGCGCGGCGAGCTCTTTCAGGAGCTTCGAGATCTCGCGGGACTCGTAGATCTCCATCACCTCGATCCCTTCGCCCCCGGCGCCTCCGTTGGCGCCGTTCCCCTCCTTGGTCTTGGAGCGGACCTCGTCCCAGTCCTGGGAGATCTCGGAGAGCTCTTCGTCGTCGAAAAGGAACTTCTCCTGGTGATCGATCCGGACCCGGTAGAGGGGGAGTTGGCCGGTCTTGGGCCGGCGGGCCTTCAGGAAGTCGTCCCAGCCGATCCCCTTCTTCCGGAGCTGGTGGGTGAGGGACTCGAGGCGGATCAGCGTCTCCAGGAGCTTCCGGAGGGCGGCCGGGGTGAACTCCTTCTTGGTCGCGAGGTTGACCAGGCGGACGTCCTCCAGGCCCAGGTCGAGGAGCATCCGGTTCATCTCGTCGTCGGACTCGATGTACATCTCCTTGGTCTTGCGCTTGATCTTGTAGAGGGGCGGCTTGGCCATGTAGACGTAGCCGGTCTCCAGCAGCCCCGGCATCTGCCGGTAGAAGAAGGTGAGGAGGAGCGTGCGGATGTGGGAGCCGTCGATGTCGGCGTCGGTCATGATCACGACCTTGTGGTAGCGGGCCTTCTCGACCGCGAAGTCCTCGGCCCCGATCCCCGTCCCCAGGGCGGTGACCATGGTCCGGATCTCGTCGTTGGAGAGAATCTTCATCGCCCGGGCCTTTTCGACGTTGAGGATCTTCCCCTTGAGCGGGAGAATGGCCTGGAAGCGCCGGTCTCGCCCCTGCTTGGCCGAGCCGCCGGCCGAGTCCCCCTCGACCAGGAAGAGCTCGCAGACCGCGGGGTCCTTCTCCGAGCAGTCGGCGAGCTTGCCCGGCAGCCCACCGCTTTCCAGCGCTCCCTTGCGCCGGGTGAGGTCGCGGGCTTTGCGCGCCGCCTCCCGGGCCCGGGCGGCGGTCAGGCACTTGCTGACGATGGTCCGGGCGATCGGAGGGTTCTCCTCCAGGAAGGCGCCCAAGCCGTCGTTCACCTCCGATTCCACGATCCCGCTGATCTCGGAGTTCCCGAGCTTGGTCTTGGTCTGCCCCTCGAACTGGGGCTCCCGCACGCGGACGCTGATCACCGCGGTCAGCCCCTCGCGGATATCCTCGCCGCTCATCGGGGGATCGTCTTCCTTGATCATCTTCTGGGCGCGGGCGTAGGCGTTGACGGTGCGGGTCAGGGCGGACTTGAAGCCGGAGAGGTGGGTGCCCCCTTCGATGGTGTTGATGTTGTTGGCGTAGGAGTAGATGTTCTCGGCGTAGCCGTCGTTGTACTGGAGGGCCACCTCGATCTCCACGTTCTCCTTGCCCTTGGCGAGGTAGAGGACCTTCTTGTGGAGGACGTTCTTGTTCTGGTTCAGGAACTGGACGAAGGTGGCGATCCCACCCTTGTACTTGAACTCTTCGGTCTTGTCCGTCCGCTCGTCGGTGAGCGTGATCCGGACGTCTTGGGTGAGGAAGGCGAGCTCCCGGAGCCTTTTCGCCAGGACGTCGTAGCTGTACTCGAACTTTCCGAAGATCTCCTCGTCGGGGCGGAAGGTGACGGTGGTCCCGTTCCCCTTGGTCTTCCCCACCACCTTGAGCGGCGAGTCGGTCATCCCCCGATCGAAGGAGATGTGATGGACCTTCCCCTCGCGGCGGACCTCCACCTCCATCCACTCGGAGAGCGCGTTGACCGCCGAGACCCCCACCCCGTGCAGGCCTCCGGAGACCCGGTAGACCTTGCTGTCGAACTTGCCCCCGGCGTGGAGCGTGGTGAGGACGACCTCGATCGCCGGCTTCTTGACCGTCTTGTGCATATCGACCGGGATTCCCCGGCCGTTGTCGACCACGGTCACCGAGCTGTCGGCGTGAACGATGATGTCGATCTTGTCGCAGAACCCCCCCATCGCCTCGTCGATGGAGTTGTCCACCACCTCGTACACCATGTGGTGGAGGCCCCGGACCCCGGTGTCGCCGATGTACATCGCCGGCCGTTTGCGGACCGCCTCGATCCCGCCCAGAACCTTGATCGTGGTGGCGTCGTAGGCCTTGGCGGCGGCGTCCCGGGCGGCGGAGGAGCAGGCGGATTCGGCCGCGGGCGCGCTCGAGGCTTCGGCGGACACGGGGGCCGGCGGCGCCTTCGGGGGGGCTTCCCGCCCCTTCCCTTCGGCCGCTTTCACTTCTGGCGTTTTCTTCTTAGCCATTCCCTCTCATCCTCCTTAACAGCGAAAATCCGCGAAATCCGCGGCTTATTTGTTTTCCACCGAACCCTCGGCGGATTCGACTTCACCGACCCGGAAGACCACCGCCTGGACCGCCGGCTTCCCCAACTTCCCGTTCAGATTGTCGATGATCTTCTTCTTGAAGAACCTCTCCAGCTCCGCGTGCCAGGCCGAGCTGTCGACCGTCACGACCAATCTCCCCCGGCGGAAGGATCGGGGGGAGGCGTGCGCGGCTACGGAGGGTCCCACCGCGGAAGCCCACAGCTTCAGGATGCGGCTGTTCTCCAGGCCTTCTGCCATCCCCGCCTGGGCGAGGACCCGGTTGAGGATTCCGCCGATGGACTCGGTCCCGGATTTCGGATTGCGCCTCGCCATCAGGACATCTTCATGGGCATGATGACGCAGAGGAATCGCCCGTCGGTCCGGAAGATCCCGGGGCTGTTTCCATCCACCAGCTCGAGCGTGAGGCTGTCGTCGTCCACGGCCTTGAACACATCCGCGATGAAATTGGGGTTGAAGGTCATCTCCACCTCGGCCCCCTTGTAGTCGAGCTCCATCTCTTCCCGGGACTCGCCGACCTCGGGAGCTCCGGAGGAAACCGTCACTCCTCCGGCCTTGAAAGCGAACTTGACCGAGTTGGCCTTTTCGCTGGTGAGGAGCGACATCCTCCTCACCACCTGGAGGAACTCTTCCCGGGGCAGCGCGATCTTTTCCTTGATCTTGGTCGGTATCACCTGCTGCCAGTTGGGGTAGCGCCCCTCGAGGAGTCGGGCGATGAAGTGCACCTTGGGGAACTGGAAGGACGCCTGCCTCGCCCCGACCTTGATCAAAACGTCCCCTTCGTCCTCAAGGATTCTTTGGAGCTCGAGAACGGCCTTGAGGGGGAGAATGATCTCCTTCTTCATCTCCTTGGGGACATCCGCGTCAGCCAGGGCCATGGCCAGGCGCCTCCCATCGGTCGCCACGGCGGTGAGCTTTCCGGGTTCGAAGGAGAGGAGGACTCCGTTGAGCTGCTGGCGGGATTGATCCTGGGCGCAGGCGTAGGCGGTCCGGAGGAGGGCGACCTTGAGCTCCCTCTGCTTGACCGTTACCTCCTCCGCCCCCTTCAGCTCCGGCTGGGCGGGAAAGTCCTCGCGGGGGAGACCCATCATCCGGAAGAACGCCTTTCCGGACTGGATCTTGGTCACGTGGTCATCGCCGGAGGAGACGTCCGCCTCCTGGCCGGGGAGCTCCCGGATGATGCTCATGAACCTCCGCCCCGGGATGGTCGCGCTCCCCTTCTCTTTGACCTTGGCCGCGAAAACGGCGCTGATCCAGAGTTCAAGATCACTTCCCATGATCCTCCCCTCCGCTCCCTCCGCCTCGAGAACGACATGGGAGAGGATGGGAAGCATCGACTTGGAACCGATCACGCCCTGGAGCGGGCCGATCGCCTGGAGGGCGTCTTCCTTTTGAAAAGAGAGTTTCATGTAAGCCTCCCGATCTAGGCTGGGATGGTGATTCTCCGGGGTGCCTGACAGATCTTCGCGGCTATATTACCATTATTGGATTGAAAAATGTAAACAAAATAATGGTAATAAGGGATGTGGATATCTGGATAAGTCCCGTTTCTAAGAAGTAAATCCCCCGGCTCCGGCCCTGTTGATAACCCGCCGGGGGGCGTTGAAAATCGACGGCCCCGGTCCGGGGAGGGAGGGCTCCACCGCTTTTCAACAGGCAACCCGGGCCCTTTTCCGGGGGGCTGTTCATAACCGACTTATCCACTCCTTTCAACAGATTATCCACATCGCGCGCCTATTGCGCCGGGAGGTGGGAGAGGAACGATCCGGCCGGGAGGCCGAAGCTGGACACATTTTATCAACAGGTGGAAATCCCGCCGGCCGTCGTTTCCGGAGTCCTGGAGGGAGCCGGTCTCGGAGTCGGGGATTCCGACCGTACCGAGCGGTTTTACCGTCGGCCAATTCGAGGTTGACACCGGAGAAATAATCCTCCTATACTCCACGCCTTCTCGTATCCCGCACAAGGAAAAGGAATGGTGACGAGATGAAAAGAACGTATCAGCCGTCCAAGATCAAGAGAAAGAGAACCCACGGCTTCTTCGCCCGCCAATCGACCCACACGGGAAGAGAGGTTTTAAAGAGGAGGCGCAAGAAGGGAAGGAAGAACCTGACCCGGGTCTGATTCGGGATGAAGTCTTTCGGCCTTCCCAAGCGCCTCTTGCTAAAAAAGCCGGATCAGTTCAGGAGCTTGATCAAGGACGGCCGGCGCTCCGGGGGAAGGCTGGTCAATCTCTACTATCTCCCGGCCGCCCAGGGGACCGGTGCCGTCGGATTCACGACCGTGAAGAAGCTCCGACGTGCCGTGGACAGGAACCGCGCCCGTCGCCTCCTGAGAGAGGTCTTCCGCATCCGCCAGCTGAATTTCAGGAAGGGGAACGATTACCTCTTCCAATGGAAGGGCGAAGTCTCCGGACGAAGTTATGCTGATGCTGAGGCCGATATAATGAATATCATGGGCAAAGAAGGCCTTTTGCAATGATCGCGGCCATGCTTACCGGATTTATCCGCCTATACCAGCTGACCATTGGCCTTATTTTGCCCAGATGTTGCCGTTTTTATCCATCCTGCTCGGAATACGCTATCCAGGCGATCAGAGTTCATGGTCCTTTTATCGGCCTGGCCAAGGGACTCGTAAGGATATGTCGCTGCCACCCCTTCCACCCCGGCGGTTATGATCCGGTGGAGGAGTAGTTATTCCATATCACTTTTGAATGTAGATAGTTACAACCGATGCCCCCCGATCATGATCAGGGGACCCGGGTTGTAGAAGGAGCAACGCAGTGGACAGAATCAGCAAAATAGGATTGGCCGTAAGCATCGGGTTGCTCATCGCTCTCTTCGCCTATAACTCCAAGCAGGCGAAAAAGGATAAGGAAGCGCGATCTCCAAATCCGACCCCCTTGCCGGTGAAGGAAACCGTAATCGATAACGCTGCCGCGTCCGCATCTCCTACTGCCCAGCCCGCGGCGGCGACGCCGGCCGATGAGGAGAAGGTCCTCTCGGAGGCGGCGGAAGCGCCGTCTTTAGCCGGCTTCCCCGCTTCGATCGAGACGATCCCGCTGGAAACGTCCCTGGCGAAAGTGGAGCTGCATCCCTTTGGCGGCGCGATCTCCTCCATCGTCCTCAAGGAGAACGAGAAGAACGGGATCCGGCGGCTAATGGGGGAGAAAAGCGGGGACGTCGTTCTCTTCTCCGTGGACGATCCCTCCCGCGCTGCCGGCGCCCTGATCGGCCGCGGATTTGACCCGGCCCTGATGGAGGCCAGGAAAGAAGGGCGAAGCGTGGTCTTCTCCGGGGGCAGCGCTTCCGGTGTTAATATAGTAAAAACATATACAATAAGTGACAATAATTACAATATTGAGCTTGAACTTAAAATCCAAAATCGGACATCATCTACCCTGGTGTTCCGGGAGGAGAAAGCCCTGGGGGTGGTCTGCGGATCGCTCTCCCCGATCGAGAAAAAGGACGACACGCTGGGAGTGGACATCTGCGACGACCTGGGGAGGATGACCCGGAAGATCGCGACCGTCGAGAGGACGCCCGAGCAGGTCACTTGGATGGGACTCAAGACCAAGTATTTCTCGGCGATCATGAAGGGCGATCTCCCGGGTTCGTCCTACGAGATCGCGGGCCAAACTAAGAAACCCAGCCCGCCCTCCCAAGCGGTCCTGGGTTGCGCCGGCGGCCCGGCTCCCACTCAATACGAATACCTCACCGGCATTATGGGGCTGAAGGGGGAGATCAAGCCGGGCGAGACGGCCACTTACAAGTTCACCTACTATTTCGGGCCAGCGGATTACTCTCTTCTGAAAGCGGCCGGCCCGGGCTTCGAAAAGGTTCTCAACCTGGGATGGCTCTCTCCCATCAGCATCGTCATTATCTGGATCCTCGACTGGATCTACGCCGCCATCGGAAGCTATGGCTGGGCGATCATAATCATGACGATGATCGTCAAACTCGTCCTCTGGCCGCTCACTCACAAAAGCTATAAGTCCATGCGGGAGATGAACAAGCTACAGCCGCTGATCGGTCCGCTGAAGGAGAAATACAAGAACGATCCCAAGAAGCTACAGGCGGAGATCATGAAGCTGTATAAAGAACACGGCGTGAGTCCCTGGGGCGGATGCCTCCCGATGCTTCTCCAGATGCCGATTCTCTGGGCACTCTTCAACACGCTCCGGAATACGATCATGCTCCGCAAGGCGCCCTTCTGGCTGATCCCGGGGAAATGGATCATGGACCTTTCCGGCCCGGACTCCTTGGTCACACTCGATCAGCCTTTCCGTCTCATCATATTCAACGTCCAGCAGATCAACCTCCTTCCCGTGGTGATGGGGGCGTCCTTCTATCTCCAGCAGAAGATGACGCCCCAGATGTCATCGGGAAACCCCCAGAGCGATCAACAGCAGAAGATGATGGCGATGATGATGCCTCTGATGTTCCTCTTCATCTTCTACTCGCTTCCCTCCGGTCTCAACCTCTATTTCTTCGTCTCCACGATCACGTCGGTCATAGGCCAGAAGTTCGCGGCCAGGATTTCCAAGAAATAGTCTCGATCGTTCCTGGAAACTTTAAATTTCCAGGAACGATCGGGGCTGGGGCTTTGCGTCCATGTTTCACTCCCCCCGCGACACCATAGTCGCGATCGCCACGCCTCCGGGCGAGTCCGCTATCGGGATGCTCCGACTCTCCGGCGAGCGATCACATCCCATACTCGGGGCTTGTTTCCATCCTTCACCTCCCCGTCCGATCAATTCTCTTCAGTCGGGATACCAATACCGAGGCTGGATTATAGATCGGGGGAAGAGGATTGACGATGTCTTGGTCGTGCTCCGAAGAGGACCACGCTCTTACACCGGTGAGGATATGGCGGAGATATGTGCCCACGGGAGCCGTCATCTTCTCGCGAGGATACTGCGGATTATAGAGAAGCGTGGTGCCCGGATGGCTGATCCGGGTGAATTTACACGAAGGGCATTCCTCAAAGGCAAAATCAGCCTCAGCGAGGCCGAGGCCGTCGCCTGGCTGATCCAATCTCGCTCGGATGAAGAATCCGCTCTCGCTCTCCGTCAGCTCAGCGGGGAGATGGAGAAGAGGCTCTCGTCCATAAAAGCGGACATTATCCACATCTTATCAACACTGGAGCATTCCCTTGATTTCGACGATCGCGAAGGGGATGAGACGCGAAAATTGGGTATGATGGATCGGGTTAATTCCTGTATCGCCAAGATAAGGCGGTTGATATCCGAATCGGAGAAAGGGATGACGATTCGAAGCGGTCCCAAGGTGGTGATAGCGGGAAAACCGAATGTCGGGAAGTCGAGCCTCTTCAACCGCCTAGCGGGAAGAGAACGCGCGATCGTCTCCCCTTATCCCGGAACGACTAGGGACACCTTGGAAGAGACGGTCAGTCTGGGAGGGATCGCGGTCTCGATAATAGATACGGCCGGTGTCCGGGAGACCAAAGAAGGTGTGGAGGCGGAAGGCGTCAGGCGGGCGAGGGAGAAGATTCGAGATGCCGATCTTGTCCTGGCCGTCCTGGATCGGGGGACCGATCTCGACTCCGACGACAGGGGTCTTCTTAAGGAGATTGAAGGCAAGAAGGCGATAGTAGTTATCAACAAGATGGATCTGGTTGGAAAGCGGTCAGGAAAAGGCTGGGCAGGGATGAAAAAATCCTGGAAGAAGATATTCGTCTCCGCCCGGGATAACCTGGGGATAAGCGAGCTCGAAAAAGAAGTAACGAAGTCAATCCGATCGGATCTGTCATGTGGCGATGGATCGGCTTTCGCCATTAGCTCAAGGAGGGCTTCCCGCCTGGAAGAGGCCGCAGTTTTGATGGAGACGGCTCGGGGTTCTTACCGGCGACGGTATCCCCCCGAGTTCATCGCCGGCGATATCCGGAAGGCTCTCGACCTGGTCTTGGAGGTCAGGGGAGAGCGTTACAGCGACGAGATACTCGACGACATCTTCTCCCGTTTCTGCGTCGGGAAGTGAATGTTCCACGTGGAACATCTTTTTCCCGGGGCCCGATCCCTTGGATCGGAAGCCGGGAAAAAGATGACCAGTGATGACAGAATTATCTTGCTCCGCTCAGGGCATTGCCATAAAATGGCTTTAAGATCCAGGCAAGATCAACATTTTTGCCGGGATTATTAAAAAATATCCCGGCAAAAAGATGAAGATAATCGCTGTGGCCAACCAGAAGGGTGGCGTCGGCAAGACGACCACCTGTATCAACCTCGCCGCTGCCCTAGGGAGGAGCGGCTTTTCCAGCCTCCTGATAGATCTCGATCCCCAGGCGAATGCGACCAGCGGGCTAGGGTATGACCGGAAGTCTCTCAAGTCTTCTATCTATAATGTCCTCATCGGCGAGTCCAAGCTCAGCGAATCCATACTGGAAACACCATTCCTCAACCTCCATCTCGTCCCATCCCACCCGGACCTGACCGGAGCCGAGGTGGAGCTCATCAATATGCTCGGCCGGGAATACCGCCTCCAGGAGGCGATCAACGAAGTCATTGACCGCTATCCCTTCATCATCATCGACTGTCCCCCGTCGCTTAACATACTGACCGTCAACGCCATGGTCTGTAGCAACTATATGCTTCTCCCCATCCAATGCGAGTATTACGCTCTCGAGGGGATAGCCCAACTGATGAAGGTTATGGACCTCGTCCGGGATCGCCTCAACCCCAGGCTCAAGATAGGGGGTATCCTGATGACCATGTACGACCGGAGGTTGAACCTCTCGGTCCAGGTAATAGAAGAGGTGAAAAAGCACTTCAAGGACAAGGTTTACAAAACGATGATACCGAGGAATACGCGTCTCGGCGAGGCGCCGTCCTTCGGACAACCCGTACTCTACTACGCATCGGCATCATCCGGAGCGGCGAGCTACACGCAGCTCGCGCAGGAAATAATCGAATTGGGCCACAGGGAGACACTCAGTCCATGAAAAAACCTGCCTTGGGAAAAGGGCTCGATGCGCTGATCGGTCCCGAAATCAGGATAGCGTCCCGTTCCGCAGAGGTGATGATCGTTCCCATCTCCAGGATCGAGAGAAGCGAATATCAGCCGCGGAAAAAGTTCGAATCCCAAGCGCTGGAGGATCTTAAGAAGTCAATCCAGGAAAAGGGCGTTATCCAGCCCATCCTCCTCCGTCGGAACGGCCAGAATTATCAGCTAATCGCTGGGGAGAGAAGGGTCCGTGCCGCGACTGAGCTCGGTTTGAAGGAGATCCCGGCCCTGATTCGGGATATCGAGAAAGGCGATGAGATCCTGGAGATATCGCTGATCGAGAATATCCAGAGAGAGGATCTGAACCCTCTGGAAAAGGCCAGGGGTTACAAGAGGCTGACAGAGGAGTTCGGTCTCTCGCAGGAGCAGGTAGCGGATAAGGTCGCCAAAGACCGCGCCACCGTGGCCAACACCATGCGCCTTCTCGAGCTCGAGGAGGAGATCAAAACCATGGTGGAGAACAACCGTCTCAACTTCGGCCAGGCGAGAGCACTCCTCGCCATTTCTGCCGGAGCTAAGAGGTTGGAGCTCGCGAAGACGGCTTCGGCCCACGATCTTTCCGTGAGGGAGATAGAGAAGATAGCCCAGGGCGTCAAGGGGGCGAGGAGGAGGGAGGCTCGTCCGATCGAACGGGACGTCCATATAATGGAGATGGAGGGGCGCCTCCGGGAGGTCCTGAAGACCAAGGTGATCGTGCGCCAGTCCCGGAAGAAGAGGGGGGTGATCGAGATAGAATATTATTCTCTCGAGGATTTCGAGCGGATCTCCTCTATCTTATTGTCATAGTCCCCAAACGGGACTATGACAATAAGATAGTATAAAATAATATAATATAATCAATGGCTTGTTTCCGGAGCATTCAGCATGAAGATTGAAGAAGAGATCATAGCGATCGAGGATGAGGCCGAGAAAACGGTCTCCGAAGCCAGGGAAGAGGCCCAACGGATCTCGGAGAGCGTTGTTGCGGAGAACCGTAGGATCGCCTCCGCCGCCGAGGATCGCTTCAAAACGGAGTCGGCCCGCCTGAAGAAGCAGTACGAAGAGAAACTCGCGCGAGAGCTCGGCGAAGTCAACGAAGAGGGAAAGCGCGAGCTCGAGGCCATCGAAGAGAGGTCGCGGAAGGACTCGGCCTCCATGGTCCAAAAAACGGTCGAGAGCTATCAAAAGTCTTGAAGACGCGGTAGGAGATGACGGGTCGCCAGATGACCGTCGCGCCGACCACAAAGGGGGCCCCCCCCACACCCAAGAAAAGAAAAGAATGGCGGGGCCGAAAGTGACCGGGGAACCGGCCGGCCCCAAACCCTTTTCAAAAAAAACCGTTCTCTACATAAAAAAATCTTTCACCCGGCGTTCGTAGATGCGGGCCCCAAACTTCCCCGCGCCCCCGCCCACACGGTCGGCGCCGACGACACGATCGAAGAGAACGTAGTCGCGGACCTTCAGGTCCGCTGGAACCGTCCGGCCGACATGGCGATAGAGAAGCTTAAAAAGCTGAACGTGCTCTTCCCCGCCGGCGAGGGCGCCCGTCTGGAGGAATGGCTCTTCCGGCGATCGGCCGTTCATCTCTCCCGGGAAGAGATCGGCGAGGAAGCTCTGCGCGCCCGCTTCCGTCCCCTCCGCTCCCCCGACCCCGCCGCCGCTGGCTCGCTCGCCGTCGTCCGCGAAGTGGAGGCGGAGTTCGAGCGGACGCGGGGCAAGAAGGCCGCCTTCATCGATTCCATGCTTCCGGTCAAGACCGTAGCCGCCGCCGGCGAGCTGGAGAAGACGGTCCGAGAGATCGATTTCACCGATCTTAGGGATCGTCTCCGGTCCATGAGGGAGAAGCTCCACGAGCACGAGAACCGACTCAAGGAGCTCCAGACGGAGAAAGCCGCCCTCGCCCCCTTTCTCTCTCTCCGCCAGCCGCCGGAAAGGCTCCGGAATCTCCGTTGGACTTTTGTGGTCTTTGCCGAGGGGACGGAAGAAAAGCTCCGCCGTCTCGAGTCCGACCCGGAAGCGAGCCGGCTCTTCGCCTGGGAGATCGTGCGCCGGGACGGACGGTCGGCGACGATCGCCGTGGGTGGGGGGCGCGACGCTTTAGCCTCCTGCCGCGACATCCTCGAGTCTTCGGGTTTCCGGGTTCTGGAGTATCCGGCCGGCCGGGTTCCCCCGGCGGAGAGACACGCCCAGATCGAACGGGAAGAGCAATCCGCCCGGGCGGCGGCCGCCGCCGTCCGCGAGGAGCAGCTCCGGGCCATGCCCGACGGCCTGGAGCGGGCGCTTAGGCTCGCCCGCGGCTACTGGGAGAGCGGCCAGCGCCGGGGAGAGAACGCCCAGAAGATCCTCTCGTCCGGGCGGGTCGGCGTTCTCCGGGGGTACCTGCGCGCCGCGGAAGCTGCGAAGATCATCGGGAAGCTCGAAGCTGAATTCCCCGGGGTGGGGATCGCGGTCGCCGACCCCGAGCCGGACGATGCGGTGCCGGTCTCGCTCGCTTCGTCCCGCTTCTTCCGGCCGGCGCGCCTCCTGGTCAGCATGTTCGGCCTGCCCAACTATTTCTCCCTCGACCCGACGCCCTACCTGATGTTCGTCTTCCTCGCCTTCTTCGGCATCTGTTTCGCCGACGTCGTCTACGGTCTCCTCCTCTCCTGGATCGGCTGGAAGCTGATGAGGCGATACCGGGAGCAGGAGGGCCTCCGGGAATTCTTCCGCCTCTTCCTCTACTGCGGCGTAAGCGCCATCGTCTTCGGCGTCCTCACCGGCTCCTGGGCGGCGGACGTCTACAACCCGGATTATCTGGGCGCCGATAACATCCTCCTGCGCTTGGTGCGCAAAACCACGCTACTGGACATGCTGGCCAAGCCGCTGATCGCCTTGATCGCCGCCCTCGCCATCGGCGTTCTGAACCAGTTTTATGGGATCGCGATGCGCGTGCTCACCAACCTCCGCCGGAAGGACTGGGCCGGCGCCCTCTACGACGGGGTCTTCTGGCTCGCCTACCTGTCCGGGCTCCTCCTCTACGCCCTCTCCTCGCTGATCGGCTTCGGTGGAAGCGTCCTGCCCCGGGTGGCGCTCGGCGCGGTCGGCCTCTCCGCCGTCGGCCTGATCCTGACCCAAGGGCGGGACCAGCCGACCCGGGGGGGGAAGCTCGCCTACGGCCTGATCAGCCTCTACGGGATCGTCGGCGGCTACGGGACCACCTCCTTCATCGGGGACGTCCTCTCCTACTCCCGCCTCCTTGCCCTGGGGCTGAACACATACATCGTCGGAATGTCCTTCAACATCATCGCCCGGATCATCCCCCAGATCCTGGCCAGCGTCCTCCCCTTCTTGAAGTCGTTTTTCGCCCTTCCCGTGGTCACGGGCGTCATCGTCGTCGCCGTGATGGTGGTCGGCCATCTCTTCAACTTCTTCATGTCCATCATGTCCGCCTTCGTCCATTCGGCCCGGCTCATCCTGCTCGAGTTCTTCGGGCGCTTCTACCAGGGCGACGGGAAGGAGTTCCAGCCCCACGGATTTTGGAGCGACACGGTCGAGCTAATTTCGCGGCCCGCCGGGCCGCGAAATTAGGTCTGCGCCGCGAGATGCAATCGGACCCGCGCGAGCGAGCGCTGGGCGGTCCGAGCGGATAGAGAAAAAGGGAAAACGGATTCCACTGTGATAATTTCGCGGACATGAGTCCGCGAAATTAAAGGAGGGACTATGTTCGATTTTCTCAGGCAGTTATTCATCGAAACCGGCGTCGGCCTGGCCATCCTGGGCGCGGCGGTCGTCACCATGCTCGGGGGATTGGGCAGCGCCCGGGGGATCCGAATCGCCGCCTCCCAGGCGGCGGGGGCGCTCTCCGAGCAACCCGACCTCTTCGGGAAGCTCCTGGTCCTGATCGCCCTCCCCGGCACCCAGGGCTTCTACTCCTTCATCTGCGCGATCATGATCGCGCTCCGCTGCGGCTTCATTTCCGGCCAGGCGACCATCCAGCCCCTGGTCGGGGCGGGGATCTTCTTCATCGGCCTCTGCACCGGGATCGTCGAGTGGAAGAGCGCCATCCTGCAAGGGGAGACCTCGGCGGCGGCGATCAACCTGACCGCCCGCAAGCCCGACGAGTCCGGCCGGGCCATCCTCCTCCCCGCCCTGGTCGAGACCTACGCGGTCGTGGCGCTCCTCGCCGCCATCCTCCTGATCATCTGGATCACGGCGCCCGAGCTCAAGATCCTCTCCGTGGCGAAATGAGCGATCCGGTGGAAAAAGCCCGGGCGGCGGTTCTCGGCGCCGCCCGTCGGGAAGCCGAGGCCCTGCGGGAAGCGGCCCGGGGCTCCCTCCGGCGGGCCACGGAGGACTTCCGGGCCCGGACGGAGGCCGCCCTCGCGGAGCGGCTCGCCGCGGCCGAGGCCGCTCTCCGGGAGAAGAACCGGCGGGCGGTCGCCCAGGCCCGCCGGGAGGGGCGGCTCCGGATCCTATCCGCCCGCAACCGGGCGCTGGACGAGGTCTTCGCGCGCGCCGGGAAGGAGATCCTCGCCCTCCCCGCCGCGGCGCGCCGGGAGGTCCTCCGCCGCCGCCTCGGCGAGTGCGCTCGCGACCTGGGCGGCGAGGTCCTCCCCGCCGCCGCCGACCGTCCGCTCCTCGCCGGCCTGATCGCGGAGGAGAACCGTTCGCGCCCCCCCGCGGGCCAGCTCCGCCTCTCTGACGCGAACGCGCCCTTCGCGACCGGCTTCGTCCTCCGGACCGCCACCTACGAGATCCGGCGGTCGCTCGAGGACTGGATCAAGGAGAAGCGGCGCGAGATCGCGTCCGACCTGGAACCGGCGCCGGGGGAAAACGAGCGATGAACGCCACCCTGCCCGCCATCCCGAGCGAAGGTAGAAGCGCCGCGAGGGACTGGAACTACGTCTCCGGGCGGACCGCCGCCCTGGAGCGGACCCTCCTGCCCGGGTCGTTCTTCCCCGATCTCCTGCGCGCCCGGAACGCCGAGGAGGCCTTCGCCCTCCTCTCCGAATCCGCTCCCGAGATCTTCCCCCGCCCGGAAAGCCTTTACGACTACGACCGCCTCCTCGGCGAGCGCTTCGCCGCCCGGGTCGGGACGATCGCCGCCGACTCTCCTCCGGACGGCCCGGCCGAGATCTTCCTCCGCCAGATTGAACTCGGCCGCGTCCACGAATATCTGACCGGAGAGGAGGCGGCGCGGAAGACCTCCGAGGAGGTCGCGCGCGCGGCCGGCCGCCTGGCCGGCGCCTACTCCTGGATCGACCCGCTCGACATCTCCGGGGAGCGCGCGGACCTTTTTCGGGCGCGCCCCCTCCGCTCGCTCTCCCTTTGGGTCGACGCCTCCTTTCTCCGCTCGCTCCTCCTCCTCGCCGTCCGCGCCCCGGAGCTCCTCCCCTACGTCCGGGCCCTCGCCGACTCCCAGGCCGCCTCCACCTGCCTACGTTCCCTCCCCGCCGGGATCGCCGCCGGCGAGCTCGCCGCCTTCTTCTTCCGCCCCGAGCTCATCCGCGCGGGCCTCCGGCGTCCGGCCGACCCCGCCGCTCTTCCCGACCGTCTCCTCTCCGAATACGGGATGGGAGATCTGGCCGGTTCCGGAGAAGGTCGAGCGGAAAACTTTTCCCGCGCCGCCGACGACCGCCTGACCGCCGTCGCCGCCGACGGACGTTTCGAGCCCTTCGGTCCGCTCCCCATCCTCTATTTCCTGCGGCGGCTCCAGATGGAAACGCTGAACTTAAGGATCGCCCTGGCGGCGATCCTCGCCCCGATCGACCGGGAGGTCGCGGGAAAACGCCTCCGCCGCATCTGACGGACGAATATCAAACGCAAACTTAACCGCGAATCCGCGCGAATCATCGCGAATGGCCCTGCTTGGTCGATTTCAATACCGGGCCAGGAGCCGTATCGGATTCGTGAAGATTCGCGAGATTCGTGGTTTTAAGGCCGGGCCAAGCCAGGCTTAATCAGTGAAATCCGCGCAATCCGCGGCTATCTTGAACCAAGTGGCAGCCAATCAGCGGACGATGAAACCGGGACCGGGAAGCGGCCGGGGTGAGCTTCACGCCGTCGGGCCGGCCGAGGTCATCCTCCCCTTCCGGGCGGCCGGCGCCATCCTCCACCCCGCGGCGACGGCGGAGGAAGCGGAGCGGGCGCTTAAGGCGGCGGCGGGATCGCCCGGCGGATCGCTGATCCTGGTCATCGAGGAGACGGCCTCGGCGATCCTTCCCGCTCTGCGGGAACTGGAGGCGTCCGCCCGCCATGCCTTCCTGATCATCCCCAGCCGGTCGCCGTCCGGCGGGCTGGGGATGGAGGCGATGCGGACCGCCATCGTCCGTTCCGTCGGCGTGGACCTGATGTCGCGCGGTCGGGAGGCGGCGGGGAAGGTTTGAATCGAGTCCGCGGGCCCAAGCCATAGAAATGCTCACACACTAACCCAGAGATATCCCCCATGAACACGGATCGACCTAGCGGCGTGATCGTCAAGGTGAGCGGGCCCCTGGTGGTGGCGGAGGGGCTCGCCGGCACCCGGATGTACGAGATGGTCCGGGTGGGGAAGATGGGCCTCTTCGGAGAGGTGATCGAGATCCGCTCCGGGCGCTCCTCCATCCAGGTTTATGAGGAGACGGAGGGGATCGGGCCGGGCGAGCCGGTCGTCCCCACCGGCTCCGCGCTGGCGGTGGAGCTCGGCCCGGGGTTGATCTCCTCGATCTTCGACGGCGTCCAGCGGCCGCTCGACCTCCTCCGGGGGCGCTACGGCGACTTCGTGGTCCGGGGCGCCTCGGTCCCCGCGCTCGACCGGGAAAAGAAGTGGCATTTCGTCCCGACGCGGAAGGCGGGCGAGGAGGTGGAGGTCGGCGACATCATCGGGACCGTCCAGGAGACGCCGATCGTCGTCCACCGGGTCATGGTCCCCGAGGGCTGCGCCGGCCGGATCGTCGAGATCGGGGAAAAGGAGGCCGCGCTCGAAGAGGCGGTCTGCGCCGTCCGGACCGCGTCCGGGGAGAAGCCCGTCACCCTCCTCCGGAGATGGCCGGTCCGCCAGGCCCGCCCCGTCGCCCGCCGCCTCCCGCCCTCCTCGATCCTGACCACCGGCCAGCGGGTCCTCGACATGCTCTTCCCGATGGCCCGGGGCGGCGCGGCCTGCGTCCCCGGCCCCTTCGGCTCCGGCAAGACCGTCGTCCAGCACCAGCTCGCCAAGTGGGCCGACGCCGAGATCATCGTCTACGTCGGCTGCGGCGAGCGGGGCAACGAGATGACCGAGGTGCTGATGGAGTTCCCCGAGCTCGTCGACCCCCGTTCCGGCCGCCCCCTGATCGAGCGGACGATCCTGGTCGCCAACACCTCGAACATGCCGGTGGCCGCCCGCGAGGCGTCGGTCTTCACCGGGATCACGCTCGCCGAGTATTACCGCGACATGGGCTACAGCGTGGCCCTGATGGCCGACTCGACCTCCCGCTGGGCGGAGGCGATGCGGGAGATGTCGGGCCGCCTCGAGGAGATGCCGGGGGAGGAGGGCTACCCCGCCTATCTCGCCTCGCGGCTCGCCAGCTTCTACGAGCGGGCCGGGCGCTCGGTCTGCCTGGGGAAGGACGGGCGGGAGGGCTCCCTCTCCGTGATCGGCGCGGTCTCGCCTCCCGGGGGCGACCTCTCCGAGCCGGTGGTCCAGGCCACCCTCCGGGTGGTCAAGGTCTTCTGGGGGCTCGACGATAAGCTCGCCGGCCAGCGCCACTTCCCCGCCATCAACTGGCTCAACTCCTACTCCCTCTACGGGACGATGGCGGACGCCTCAGCCGACGGGTCGGTCGACCCCTTCTGGGCGGCCAACCGGCGGGAGGCGATGGCGATCCTGAAGCGCGAGTCGGAGCTCGAGGAGCTGGTGCGCCTGGTGGGGATGGACGCCCTCTCCGCCCACGACCGTCTCCTCCTGGAGACGGCCAAGATGATCCGGGAGGACTTTCTCCACCAGAACGCCTACGACCCGGTCGACACCTACACCTCGCTCGCAAAGCAGTTCCGCCTCCTCCAGGCGATCCTGGCCTACTACCACTATGCGAAACGAGCACTGGAGGCGGGGACGGACCTGAATGCCCTGATCTCGCTGCCCGTCCGGGAGGAGATCTCCCGGGCCAAGTTTATACCCGAGAACGAGCTTCAGCGCTTCGACGAGATCAAGAAGCACGCCGCCGCCCAGGCCGCCGCCGCGGCGGCGAAATGAAGCCGCAAACTGAAAGATATTCATATGTAGGCAGGTAGAGAGGCTGAAGACTGAAGGCTGAAGACGGAGGGCAAAGACAAAACAGGGGGAGTGTCCGGGATGTCTCTTATGTCCCTGGGGTCCCTGACGTCCCTTAGGTCCCTGTCCTATGGAACCGCCGCCGTCACCGTTCGCCGCAAGGCCACAAGGGGAAGAAAATGCGAAAGGAATACCTCAACGTCGAGTCCATCGTGGGCCCGCTGATGCTGGTGGAGCGGGTGGGCGGCGTCGCCTACTCCGAGATCGCCGAGATCATCCTCGCCGACGGGACCCGGCGGAACGGCCAGGTGCTCGAGGTCCGCGACGACAAAGCTCTGGTCCAGGTCTTCGAGGGGACGAGCGGGCTGACCCCCGGCCAGGTCCGGGTCAAGTTCCTGGGGAAGGGGATGCAGATCGGCGTCTCGCCCGACATCGTGGGCCGGGTCTTCGACGGCTTCGGGCGCACGATCGACGGCGGCCCCGCCATCATCCCGGAGAAGAGCCTCGACATCAACGGGTCCCCGATCAACCCGGAGGCCCGCGACTACCCGACCGAGTTCATCCAGACCGGGATCTCCACCATCGACGCCCTGAACACGCTGGTCCGGGGCCAGAAGCTTCCCATCTTCTCCGCCTCCGGCCTCCCTCACGCCCGCCTGGCCGCCCAGATCGCCCGCCAGGCTAAGGTCTTGAAGACCGGCGAGCAGTTCGCCACCGTCTTTGCCGCCATGGGGATCACCTTCGAGGAGGCAAACTTCTTCATGCGGGACTTCGAGCGGACCGGCGCCCTGGAGCGGGCGGTCCTCTTCATCAACCTCGCCAACGACCCCCCGATCGAGCGGATCTCGGTGCCCCGGATCGCGCTTACCGTCGCCGAGTATCTGGCCTACGAGCGGGGGATGCACATCCTGGTCATCCTGACCGATATGACCAACTACTGCGAGGCCCTGCGCGAGATCTCGGCCGCCCGCAAGGAGGTCCCCTCCCGGCGCGGCTACCCCGGCTACCTCTACACCGACCTCTCCACCATCTACGAGCGGGCGGGGCGGATCAAGGGGAAGGAGGGCTCGATCACCCAGATGCCGATCCTGACCATGCCCGAAGACGACAAGACCCACCCCATCCCCGATCTCACCGGCTACATCACCGAGGGGCAGATCCTCCTCGCCCGCCAGCTCCACAACGAGGGGATCTACCCGCCGGTCGACGTCCTCCCCTCCCTCTCCCGCCTGAAGGACCGGGGGATCGGCGCGGGGAAGACCCGGGAGGACCACGCGGGCGTGATGAACCAGCTCTACGCCGCCTACGCGCGGGGGAGATCCGCCCAGGAGATCGCGGTGGTCCTGGGGGAATCGGCCCTCACCCCCCTCGATCTTCTTTACGTCAAGTTCGCCCAGAGGTTCGAGAAGGAGTTCGTTGCCCAGGGCGAGGAGGAGAACCGGGAGATCGCCGCCTCCCTCGACCTGGGCTGGAAGTTGCTCTCCATCCTGCCCAAGAGCGAGCTCAAGCGGATCAAGGAGCAGCTCATTGAGAAATACTATCCCTCGAATCATCCCGCGGAAGCTGTCGCTTCCGCGGGATGATTCGCGAGATCTCATGCGCTATTTGTCCCTTTGGTCGCTTATGTCCCTTTGGTCCCTGATGGCGCCGACCGGAAACTGAAATGAAATCCTCCATCAGCCCCAACCGCATGGAGCTCATGAAACTCCGCAAGCGGCTCGAGCTGGCCCGCCGGGGTCACCGCCTCCTGAAGGAGAAGCTCGAGGGGCTGGTCAAGGAGTTTATCCCCCTGGTCGACCGCTACCGGACGGAGCGGGAGGAGGTGGACCGGGAGGTCCCGGGGGCGCTCGGCCTCTTCACGCTCGCCTCCGCCTCCTCCTCCCGCACCATCGTCTCCTCCGCTCTCTCCGAGTGCCGGGGCGAGGCCGCGGTCGATGTCGGGACGCGCTCGGTCATGGGAGTCTCGTCGCCGACCTTCGCTCTCTCCGATTTCCGCCCCGAGCCGGCCTACAGCCTGGTCATCACCCCCCCCGAGCTCGACCAGGCGATCGACCGCCTCCGCGCTCTCCTCCCCCGGATCCTGGATCTGGCCACCCTCGAGGAGCTTCTCCGGAGGCTGACCCGCGAGATCGAGAAGACCCGGCGGCGGGTGAACGCGCTGGAGTACGTGATGATCCCCGAGATCGTGTCTACCCGGAAGTTCATCGCCGGGAAGATCGAGGAGAACGAGCGCGGCTCCCGCGTTCGCCTGATGAAGGTGAAGGAGATGCTGGAAGCGCGGGGCGTATGACATTTCCATATGCCGATCGAATATTGTCGTTGACAAATTTCGGTTTATATCTAATATTGTCTTCATGATTGACCGCGATCTTCTTCCGGTTCTCCGGGATAGCCTGCGGCGTTACGAACAGATGCTCTTCGTCTCCGGCCCCCGCCAGGCCGGAAAGACCACGCTGGCCAAGATGCTGCTGCGGGAATTTCCCGCCGGCCGCTATTGGTCATTCGATATCCCTGGCGACCGCCTTCTCCTGATCCAAAAGCCCCGCTTCTTCGAGGAGATCGACCGGGACCGGACCGTCAAGCCTCTGGTCGTTCTGGACGAGATCCACAAGTATCCCCGCTGGAAGGCGTATCTCAAGGGCGCCTTCGACCTGGCCCGCGGGGAGTTTGGCTTTCTGGTCACGGGGAGCGGCCGCCTGGATCTGGGCCGGAGGGGCGGGGAGAGTCTGAGCGGACGCTATTTCTCCCACCATCTTTTTCCCCTGACGATCGGCGAGCTAACGGGGGACCGGCCCGCCCTGAAGGACTTTCTCGCCCACCCCGACGAGTTGCCGGAAGAGGTAGGGGGTTCGTGGCCCCTCTGGCAGGGGCTGGGAAGGCTGAGCGGTTTTCCCGAGCCGTTTTCCCGGGGAGAAGAGACCTTTTACCGGCGCTGGGCCGGGCCTTACCATCGTCAGCTGGTCCGGGAGGATGTCCGGGACCTCACCGGCATCCGGGACATCGCCCGCCTGGAGATGCTCGCGGCTCTTCTCCCCGGCAAGGTCGGCGGTCTCCTCTCCCTCAATTCCCTACGCGAGGACTTGCAGGTGGCCCATGAAACCGTCGGGAGTTGGATCGAGACCCTCGCCGCCTTTTACCTGGTCTTTCTGGTCCGGCCCTGGTCCCGGAAGATCACCCGGGCGATCCGCAAGGAGCCCAAGCTGTATTTTTTCGACTGGGCCGCGGTGGCGGACCCTTCCGCCCGGTTCGAAAACATGGTCGCCGTGCATCTTAAGAAAGCGGTCAGCGACTGGACCGAGCGGGGCGAGGGCAGTTTCGATCTCCATTTCGCCCGGGATCGATCGAAGGCCGAAGTCGATTTCGTTCTCTCCCGGGACGGAAAACCGATCCTGCTTGTGGAAACCAGGATCGAGGAAACCGAGCCGGCGAAATCCCTGGTCAAGATGAAGATGGCCCTGTCCGCTCCGGCCGTCCAGCTGGTCAACCGTCCAGGGATCTCCCGAAAAGTGACCGCGGGCGGCGAGCGGATCCTCGTCGTGTCCGCCGATCGCTGGCTCTCGCGTTTGCCCTGAATGAAAAGCTCGCCCCTGCTCGCCGCCACTCTCTGCGCCGCCGCCTACCTCGTCTTCGCGCTCGCCTCGCTCGACCGGTTCGGGATCACCTGGGACGAACCCGCCCCGGACCATTTCTACGTCGGCGACCTCTACCTCGATACCCTCCGGCATGGCGACTGGCGTTCCCTCACCGCCGAGACGATCGGGCGTTCGATGGAGAACTACGGTCCGGTCTTCGACATTATCGGGGCCCTGAATGCCCGTCTTTTCCACGGCCGCTGGGGCGTTCTGGCCGAGGACAACGCCCGCCATCTCCACCTCGTCATTGCCGCCTCCCTTACCGTCTTTTTCACCTGTCTCCTGGCCGGCCGGGCTTGGTCGATACCGGCGGGGGTTTTCTCCGCCCTTTTCCTCTGCGCCTTCCCCCGTTTCATCGCCGATTCCTTCAACAACCCCAAGGATAACCCGGTAGCATTCGTCTATGCATTATGCTTCTATCTGTTATACAGAAGGATACAATCGGATAATAAAGTATACTGTATCTGGCTGGCTCTGGCCAGCGGACTCGGCTTCGCAACCCGGGCTACCTTCGCTGTAAATCCAGCAATTATACTAATATATACGATATTATACTTAATAATCTTTGACTCCCGAAAGGGTGGTATTCTCAAGCGCGCTTTATCTCTTTGGGATATCTGGCTCGCTCTGTTAATGAGCTTGCCCATGGGGATGCTCCTATGGCCTTACCTCTGGCATCAGCCCCTGATCAAGCTGAAAGCCATAGCGGAGTTTTATTTCTACCACAAGACCCAGGCGCCCCTCCGGATACTCTATGGAGGGAAGAGGTTCGTGCCCGGCGTAAACATGCCCTGGCACTACGCCCCGGTGATGCTTCTGATCACGACCCCTCTGATCACGCTCGGCGCCGCGATCGGCGGATTGTGCCGCCTCTTCCTGCGAAATGTGGGAGCGACATTCCTGTCGCGACCCGCATCGGGGCAGGAATGCCCCTCCCACACTATCGAAGCTGGCCGTTCCGCCTTCGGCCTCCTCCTAGTCTGCTGGATCGTTCTCGGCATGCTCCCCTTCATGCTCCCCGGTCAGCGGGTCTACGACGGGATCCGCCATTTCCTCTACGTCGCTCCCGCCGTCTGCATGCTCGCGGGAATCGGTATGGAAGGCCTTCTCGCTTCTCTATCGCGCCATCGCCGGGTCGGCTGGGCAGCGGTCTGCGCCCTTTGCGCCGTCCTATTCATCCATGTCTTCAGCTTCCACCCGGATTACACGGTCTATTACAACGCCCTGGTCGGCGGTCCGAAGGGGGCTTTCGGGGCTTATCTCCTGGACTACTGGGGGAACTCCTACAAGCGGGGGATGGCCTGGATCAACCGGGAGACCCCGCCCGGTTCTTCAGTCCTGGTCATGGTGGCGCCCCAGATCGCCCGCTTCTACGCCCGAGGCGATCTCGTCCTGCTCGGGCCGGAGGAGCTCGACGCCGATCCCTATCTTCGCTTCGACTACAGCATGTACGCGATCAGGGATCTCGAACCGCTCCGGAACCCATCCCGGGGGTCCGTTTTCGAGATCGCGGTCCACGGCCAGCCGATCCTCAAGATCCACCGGTGGCGATGAAGAAACCGTGATTGATATGCCGTCCGGCGCGGCCCGGCGATTTATCCACGGATTTTCACGAATGGGATCGGCCGGGCCCCGAAAGAGATTCGTGAAGATTCGCGGGATTCATGGTTAATATGGGTCTTTGTCTACGGAGCCCCGTTATGTTTCCGGAGCCAAATATAGCCGAGAATCACGGGACACTCTACCTGGTCGGGACTCCGATCGGGAACCTGGAGGACATCACACTCCGGGCGATCCGGGTCCTGAAGGAATCCGACCTCGTCGCCGCCGAGGACACTCGGACGACGAAGAACCTTCTCCGCCATCTTGGGATCGCGAAGCCCCTCTTGAGCTACTACGATCCGAAGGAGGAGGAGAGAAGCCCGGCCCTCCTCGAGCGCCTCCGGGCGGGCGAGAAGATCGCGCTCGTCTCCGAGAGCGGGATGCCGGCTCTCTCCGATCCCGGCTTCCGCCTGGTGCGCTCTGCGATCGCCGCCGGCATCCCCGTTGTCCCCGTCCCCGGCCCCTCGTCGCTCCTCGCCGCGCTCGTCGTCTCCGGCCTCCCGACCGCCCGCTTCGCCTTCGAGGGGTTCCTCCCCGCCCGTGCGCTGGCCCGGAGGAAGAAACTCGCCTCGCTCGCCGAAGACGAACGGACGCTGGTCTTCTTCGAATCCCCCCGCCGTCTCGCCGCTGCGCTTCGCGACGTCGGCCTAGCCCTGGGGGACCGCCGCGTCGCCGTCGCCCGCGAGCTGACCAAGAAGTTCGAGGAGGTGATCCGGGGGACGACGGCGGAGGTCGCCGCCCGCCTCGGGGGAAGGGAGATCCGGGGGGAGGTCGTCCTGGTCGTGGAGGGGAAGACCGGCGGCGCGGATGATTCCGGCCTCCCGCTTCCCGATCAGGTGAAGAAGCTGCAGGAGGAGCTTGGCATCTCCCGGATGGAGGCGATCAAGCTCGTCGCCAGATCCCGCGGCGTGAGGAAGAGCGACGTCTACCGCGCCCTCCTGTAAGCCGGCCCGGATCGGGGCAGGAATGCCCCTCCCACAAAACCGGCTCTCGATCGCTCGCTCCGCGAGTGTGGGAGCGACATTCTTGTCGCGATCCGGATTCACATGGATCGGGGCAGGAATGCCCCTTCCACAAAACCGGCTCTCGATCGCTCGCTCCGCGAGTGCGGGAGCGGCGAATGGTGAATAGTCGGCCCGGCGCGCGGACATCAATGTCCGCGCCTACGGAACTAAAACCGCCTCTCTGCTTTCCTGCCCCGCCTGCCTTTCCGGCCTCTCTGGCCCATCCTGCATTTGACACCGTCCCTCCCGGCGGCTATGATGATGGAAAAAGGAGGAAGCAGATGAGTTCGATCCGGGAAATCCATGCGCGTGAGATACTCGATTCCCGCGGCAACCCCACCGTGGAGGTGGACCTGACCCTCTCTTCCGGCGCCTTCGGGAGGGCATCCGTCCCCTCGGGCGCCTCGACCGGCGAGCACGAGGCCCTGGAGCTCCGCGACGGCGACCAGAAGCGCTACGGCGGCAAGGGCGTCCTCAAGGCGGTGGGTAACGTCAACACGCTCATCGCCAAGAAGATCGCCGGCAAATCCTTCGCCGGGCAGTCCGCGCTTGACCAGGCCCTGATCGACCTCGACGGGACGCCGACCAAGGCCAAGCTCGGGGCCAACGCGATCTTGGGCGTCTCGCTCGCCTTCGCCAAAGCCGGCGCGGCCGAGAAGTCGCTGCCCCTCTTCAAGTTCCTCGGCGGGGAGGAGGCCCGCGTCATCCCCTTCCCGATGCTCAACATCTTGAACGGCGGCGTTCACGCCAACTGGCAGTCCACCGACCTCCAGGAGTTCATGATCATGCCCCGGGGCGCTCCCACCTTCCGGGAGGGCTTGCGGATGGCGGCCGAGATCTTCCACACCCTGAAGAAGATCCTCTCCGGGAAGGGGCTCCCCACCGGCGTGGGCGACGAGGGCGGCTTCGCCCCCCGGCTCCCCTCCAACGCCGCCGCGATCGAGGTCATCCTGGAAGCGGTCGCGAAGGCCGGCTACGCGGCGGGGAAGGACATCTTTATCTGCCTCGACCCGGCCGCGAGCGGTTTCTTCAAGAACGGAAAGTACGTGCTGAAATCCGAGAAGCGGGAGCTTACTCCCGCCGAGATGGTCGATTTCTACGCCGACTGGGTGAGGAAGTACCCGATCTACTCGATCGAGGACGGCTTGGCCGAGGACGACTGGGAGGGCTGGAAGCTCCTGACCGACCGGATCGGCAAGACCACCCAGCTCGTCGGCGACGACCTCTTCGTCACCAACACCGTCCGCCTGCAGCGGGGGATCGACCTGGGCGTCGCCAACGCCGTCTTGATCAAGGTCAACCAGATCGGGACCCTTTCCGAGTCGCTCGCCGCGATCGCGATGGCGAAGAAAGCGGGCTACCGCTCGGTGATCAGCCACCGCTCGGGGGAGACCGAGGACACCTACATCGCCGACATCGCCGTCGCCACCAACATCGGGCAGATCAAGACCGGCTCGGCCTGCCGCTCGGAGCGGGTGGCGAAGTACAACCGCCTCCTCCAGATCGAGGAGATGCTGGGGAAGAAGGCGGTCTACGGGAAGTAGCCGCGGACCTTTAGGTCCGCGGGAGAGATCCGCCGCGTCGTCCCACCGTGGTGTCCCGCCGGGAGTGATGGAGTAGTGGAGTAATGGAGTGTTGGGGGCGTCGGCTATTCAATACTCCATTACTCCGATACTCCAATCGGCCGCCCCGACCATGCGCCGTCAGACGATACTCTGGCTCCTCCCCCTGGCCGCGCTGGTCGTTCTCTTCGCCGTCTATTTTCCCCGCAAGGTCGCCCAGCTCCGCTCGGTCCAGGCCCAACTTCGGCAGACCCAGGCGGAGGTGGCCGAGCTCCAGGCGCGCCTGACCGCCATGAACAAGGAGTATGAGTTTCTCTCCACCGACGCGGGGCTGGAATACCTGGCCCGCACGCTCCTGGGCTACCTGAAGCCTCCCGAGAAGAAATTTGTCATCGCGGCGACGCCCCCGCCGTCGCCCACCCCCGTCCGCCCGGCCCCGTGAGCTTCGCCCCCCTCGACTACCTGGTCATCGCCCTCTACTTCGCGGGCATCGCCCTGGTCGGCATCCTCGCCGGCCGGCGCGAGAAGAACACCGAGGACTATTTCCTGGCCGAGCGGAAGATTCCCTGGTGGGCCGTCACCTGCTCGATCCTCGCCACCGAGGTCTCCGCGGTCACCTTCATCGGCGTCCCCGGCGAGTCCTACCGGGGCAACTACGCCTATCTCCAGTTCGCCTTCGGCTCGCTCCTGGGAAGGATCCTGATCGCCTTTCTTTTTCTCCCCGCCTTCTACCGGGGGCGGGTGATCTCGATTTACGAATACCTGAAGCAGCGTTTCGGCGAGAGGAGTCGCCTCACCGGCGCCGCCTTCTTCTTCGTCACCCGCATCCTCGCCGACGGAGTCCGCCTCCTGGTCATCTCGCTCGCCCTCCAGGTGGTCACCGGCTATCCCCTGGAGTTTCTGGTCATCCTGGTGGCCGCGGTCGTCGTCGTCTACACCCTGGTCGGGGGGATCAAGGCGGTGATCTGGACGGACGTCGCCCAGTTCGCGATCTTCATGGGCGGAGCCTGGGTGGCGATCTTCTGCGCCCTCCGTTTCGTCCCCGGGGGGTGGGAGGGGATGCGGGCCCTGGTTCCCCCCGAGAAGTTCCGCGTCTTCGATTTCTCCTTCTCCTGGGTCAGCGACAAGGTCTTCCTGATCGCCTTCGTCAACGGCTGCTTCCAGACCTTCGCCGCCCTGGGGGCCGACCAGGACCTCACCCAGCGGATGCTCACCTGCCCCAACCTCAAGGAGGGGCAGCGGGCCCTCCTCCTCACCGGGATCGTCGATTTTCCCATTGTCCTCACCTTTCTCTTCATCGGGACGGCCCTCTTCTGCTTCTACGAGCGCCTGGGGCATCTCCTGCCGGCGGCGATCGCGGCCGACCCGGACCGGATCTTCCCCCATTTCATCATGACCGTCCTCCCCGCGGGCGTGCGCGGCCTCCTGATCGCGGCGGTCTTCGCCGCGGCGATGTCCACGCTCTCCTCGGCGGTCAACGCGCTCGCCTCCAGCGCGATCGTCGACGTTTACAAGCCTTTTCTCCGGCGGCGGGCCTCCGATAAGCATTACCTCGGCGTCTCCCGCCTGGCGGTCGCCTTTTTTGGCGTGGTGATCGTCCTCACCGCCTTCCTCCTGAACGGTCTCCCCGGGGGGAAGCTCTGGCTCGGCTTCAAGGTGACCGGTTTCACCTACGGGGCGCTGCTCGGGGTCTTTCTCCTCGGCGTGACCACCCGGCGGGGGAACGACCGGCTGAACGCGCTGGCGATGGTCTCCTCCGCCGCCGTCCTGATCGCCCTGACCCTGGCCGAGAAACATCTCTTCTCCGGCCGCACCCTGATCGCCTGGCCCTGGTACGTGGTGGTGGGCACCGCCTGGACATGGATCTTCGGCTTCCTCGCCGGACGAACGGGGAGAGACGGTCGCCCGGTGCCGGTTTCGTAGCCGCGGACCCTCCGGGTCCGCGGGACAGGACGTCGGATCCGACCGATCGGTCCGACCCCGCGCCCCGGCCCGTCGCAAAAGTTAACCGAATTTTGCTTAGCCGGGCCGGAAGGAGTATGCTATTAGCAGGAGGCGCTGATATGACCTCGCCCCGCCTGATTCCATTTCTGGCTGTCCTGGCTCTGCTATCCGTTGCCCCCGCCCGCGCCGACAGCTTCAGCAAGATGGTCGGTTCCCTCGATTTCGACGATACCGGATGGTTCAGCGACTATTACGCCAACGCCCGCCAGATCGTCCGCCGGCGGTCCGGCACCCTGATCGCCCTCTACTGCCGCGTGCCCTCCGGGGAGAGCTACTCGGTCATCGGCTACGCGGTCTCCACCGACCAGGGCCAGACCTGGTCGACCTACCGCCTGACCGACGACGACGAGTCCGTCGGGCATCACCAGTTCGCTCCCTCCCTGGCGGTGGATTCCTCGGACACGCTCCACGCCGTCTGGTGCGGGAAGTCGGAGAGCTATCCCAACGCCGTCAACATCCGCTACGCCCGGAAACCCAAGGGCGACGTCTGGAGGGATTTTTCCTTCGTCACCACCGACTGGGCCGCGGGCTCCGATAACGCGCACCCGGCGGTCGCCGTCGGGGAGTGGGGTTCCAGCAAGGTCCATGTCGCCTGGGACCGCTCCGGCTCCGGGACCTCCGTCCGCAAGATCTGGTATTCCTCCAAGCTCTGCGCTGCCACCACTTGGCCGCTCCCGACCCAGCTCCTCTCCAGCGACTATTACCGTGATGGACCCTCCATCGCGGTGGACGACGGGGGCGTTCTCCACCTCGCCTGGTGCGCGAAGAAGACCAGCTCGGACCACCGTCACATCTCCTACATCAAGCTGGACGGGAGCATCGAGGCCTGCGCCAGCGGATTTTCCTCCCTGTACGCGCACGACCAGAGCAACGCCTGCCTCGCCCTGATGCGCGACGGCTACACGCCCGTCGTAGCCTACCTCGGTTACGACGATGCATATCCGAACAACATCTTCGGCAGCCTGCCGATGAACGTCCACGTCACCTACGGCGACCCCGAGAGCTGGAGCCACCGGCGGCTGAGCAGCGAGGTCTTGCGCTATCAGTTCCCCCCCTCCATCGGCTCGTCGCAGGACCCCAGCACGGCCATCACCGTCGCCTGGGGGGCCCAGACCTGCTATCCCGACAACGACGTCTACCAGGGCTGGTACCGCTACTACAACGACTCTAGCGAGGAGTGGTCGAGCCTGGTCGACCAGATGCCCTCCGTCTATGACGGCAACATCATGACCTCCCTCCTCTGGGCCAACTGGCCGATCTTCAACGGGAAGAAGTCCAACGTCCCCTACATGGGCTTCCCCCTGATGGCGGTCAACAAGCAGGACGACGACACCTTCAACCTCAATTACTGGTATTCCTACTGGTGGAACTGGGAGGACACCGACCCCACGCCGACGCCCTACGTCGCCCCGAACACGCCGACGCCCGCAACCAAGACCTCGCCGACACCCGCCCCCACGCCGGTCCCCAACCGCGTCATCTCGGGGGATTACGACGGCGACGGCTATGCCGACTGCGCCGTCTTCCGCCCCTCGACCGGCCTCTGGGCGGCCTACAAACTCACCCGCTTCTATTTCGGGACCTCGACCGATGTCCCGGTCTCGGCCGACTATGACGGCGACGGGACGACCGAGGCGGGGATCTACCGGGCCGCCGAGGGACTCTGGGCGATCCGGGACCTCCCCCGGGCCTACCTGGGAGGCGTCTCCGACCTGCCCGTCCCCGCCGACTACGACAACGACGGGACGGCCGACGCCGCGGTCTTCCGTCCTTCCGCCGGCCTGTGGGCGGTGCGGGCCCTCACCCGGGCCTATTTCGGCGGTCCCGGCGACACGCCGCTCGCCTTCCGGGTTCTTCCCTCCGGAAGGCGGGAGTTCTGCGTCTGGTCTCCAGCCGACGGGTCTTGGGCGGTGCGGAACTTCACCCGCTGCTACCTGGGCCGAAAGGGGGACGTCCCCCTGGCGGAGGATTTCAACGGCCTGGTCTATCAGCAGGACGAGCCCGCCGTCTTCCGCCCCGACGACGGCTATTGGGCGGTCTTGGCCTACACCAGCTTTTACTTCGGGTCGAAGGGGGACAACCCGGCGCCCGCCCAATACGGCTCCTACACCGGCTTCTACAAGGACCCGGCGATCTGGCGTCCCTCTACCGGTCTCTGGTCGGTGCGGTCGCTCACCAGCTGCTACCTCGGCTCCGCCTCGGACCGTCCCGTCACCCGCTGAGGCGTCGGCCAAGGGCCGGCCCGCCCATTCACGCCTGCCCCGACATTTCCTTTTGAAAATGCCATAACAGAGTCGGGGGAATGGGCCTACCGGCGCGCCTGACCGGCATTTGTAGGCCGCTTCTGTGAAGCGGCGGCCATAGGCCCGGGCTCTGGCGTTCGCGATGAAGAAAGACCCGTCCGCCATCGCCGCACTAGTCCGGCGCTGCGACGTCTGCCTGGTCGACCTCGACCAGTGCATCTTCCCCGTCTTCACCCAGACCGTCCTGGGGGCGATCCTCCTCCTCCGCGCCTGGACGCCGCGCCGCTGGCCTTTCCTGCCCCGTCTCCTCTCCGGCGCCCTCTACATCGCCCGGACCCGCCTCGGCCAGATCGCCGAGGGCCGTCCGTCCAACCACGAGCTGATGGACGCTTTCGCCCGCGTGATCCGGGGTTTTCCCGCCGAATGGGTGGAGGCGGGCGCGGCCATCATCCCCCGCCTGGGACCCCAGGCCTGGCGCGCGGCGCTGGGTGGGATCGCCGGAAGGATGCCCGTCCACCTCCTCACCTTCGCCATCCTCCCGATCGCCTCCGCCTTCGGGCGCCAGAGGGATCCCTCCGGACGGGTGATCTTCGCCGCCGCCCACGGGACAGAGCTGATCGTCCTTAGGGGGAGGATCGAGGGGTGCTCCTTCACGCTACCCTCCCTCTCCCCCGGCGCGAAGCTCTCCGCCCTGGAGCGGATCTGCCGGGAAGCGGGCTTCGCCCGCCCGCTCGTCATCGGCCACGGCGAGGACGAGTCCCTGATCGCCGCTCGGGCCCGGGAGATGGGAGGCGGATCGATCGGGATCGTCCGACCCGGTCAGCCTCATCACTTCTTCGACATCGCCCTCCGGGGAAACGCCTGGCGGATACTATCTCGGGCCCTGTCGTAAGCCGAGCCCGTGGGAGCGACATTCCTGTCTGCCCCGATTACGCATGAATGAATAATAAAATCGGGGTCGCGACCCGGCCTGTTGTGGGATAAACTCCTGCCAGAGGAAGCCCGAACCGACAACCCCCCGGGAGGAAACTTCCATGGACAGCCCGCTCGAGTCCCTTGCCCAGCTCAAGAAAACCGCCTCCCAGCGCGGCTGGTTCCGCGGCCGCCGCCTCGTCCAGCACGGGATCGGCCCGCTCGGGGCCTACGCCTTCCAGCACTTCCTCCCCCCCGCGCTCATCGTCTGCCTCTACCACGGCGACGAGGTGGAGCGCTACCTGGAGAAGGAATGGCCCACCCGGGTCATCTCCTTCGAAAAGCTGAACAGAGTCCGCGTCTGCGACGGCTCGGACTTCCACGAAAACTTCTTCCGGGACTACGGCGACGATATCCTGAAGGCGGCGGGGGAGTCCGGCGTCGACCTCGCCCCCTTCGCCCCCTCTTGGGCGATCCACGAGTTCCTCTTCCGCCGCGCCAGCGCCTGGCGGCTCCACGCCCACTCGAAGATCATGCAGGAGTACTTCGAGTTCAAGTCCCGCCTCGCCCTGGAGGCGGGTAAGATCGGGATCCCCATGCCGCCGGCATCGGTGGTCCGGCCCTTCGGCCATCTCGAATACCGCCTTCTCGCCGACAGATACCCCGACGGCTTCGTGATCCAGACCCCCCTCTCGGCCGCCGGCCGGGGGACGGAGTTCGTCTTCACCGAGGAGGATTTCCGGCGCGTGCTCGCCGAGAAGCGCGCGGCCATGGGGGAAGCCTTCGCCGCCACCCCGGCCAAGGTCACGCCCTTCCTCTCCGGCCCCTCGCCCAACATGACGGGCTGCGTGGTCAACGGGGCGGTCGCCGTCTCCCAGCCCGACATCCAGGTCGTCGGAGATCCCTACTTCGTCAAGACCCCCGGCCAGTACATCGGCTCCGACTTCACGGTGCGCGCCTTCTCCCCCGAGCAGGTCTCTCTCATGGCCGACGTGGTGAGAAGGGTGGGGGAGTGGATGGGGACGCTCGGCTACCGGGGGAACTTCGGTATCGACTTCCTCTCCACCGTCGACAGGAATAACAAAATCAAGGAGATTTTCGTCAGCGAGGTCAACGCCCGCCTGGTCGGCGAGTACCACTACCTCTCCGACTTCCAGGCGATGCGGGACTGCGTCCCTCTCTCCTTCTTCCACCTCGCCGAGTGGTTCGAGATCCGGGAGATCGCGCCGAAGGAGATCGCCGCCTACAACGCCTCCCTCCCCGAGGTGGAGGGCTCGGCGCTCGCCCTCTACACGCGGGAGAAGGGAGTCTTCCAGGCGCGGGGGAAGGTCGCCGCCGGGATCTACCGGATGGAGGGCGAAAAACCAGTGCGCGTTCGCGACGGCTACCTCGCCTCCCACTGCCGGGACAAGGAGGAGTTCGCGATCACCGCCGGGGTCCCCTGGGAGGGGCTCGTCATCGGCCACCCGCGCTTCGGGGACTACAACGTCAACCTCGGCTACCTCTACACCCGCGACTCCATCGTCGACCCCGGCAACTACCGCCTGGTCAGCAAGAAGTGGCGTCAGATCGCCGACGCGGTGGTCAAGGCCTTCGACCTAACGCCCTGCGAGCCGAAGCGGCTTCTCAAGGAAAGATAGACGACCGCGGTCCGCGCCTTATGTAGGCCGGTTCTATGAACCGGCGCCCGTTCGCCCAACGGATGAACAGAGAGGGATCACGGTGAAAACGATCTGCGTGCTGAGCGCGAAGAGGGGGGCGGGGAAGACCTCCGTGATCGTGAACCTCGGCGCCTGCCTCGCCGACCGGGGGAGGAAGGTCCTGATGGTCGACCTCGACCCGAAGGGGTCGTTGAGCTTGGCGCTGGGGGCGAAGACCCAGAAAGGGACCTTCGAGTTGTTGAGCGGACAGGCGTCGCTCGAGGAAGCGGCGCAGCAAGGCTGGGGGATGGACCTCGTGGTCGGCCTCCCCAAGCTCTCCGGCTTCCACGGCGAGGCCACCACGCTCCGGGACGCCTTGGCCGGATCCCGCCATGATTACGTTTTTCTGGACCTGCCCCCCCTCCCGGGGATCCTCACCTACAACGCCTTCACCTTCGCGCGGGAGGTGTTCATCGTCACCGAGGCTTCCCCGGAGAGCCTGGCCGGCCTGGGGCGGGTGATCGACAGCGTCTCCGGCCTGCGCCGGACCTACAACCCCCATCTCGCGGTCACGGGCATCGTCATCACCCACTTCGACCAGGATGAGGAGGGCCAGGTTGAGGCGGAACGGGCGATCCGGAACGACTACGGATCCCTGGTCTTCCAGACCCGCATCCGCTATTCGGTCGATTTGATCACCACCATCGACCAGAAACGGCCGGTCATCTTCTACCGTTCCTCCGGGGAGGCGGCCGATGACTACCGTTCCCTGGCCCGGGAGTTGGAGTCCCGGGAATCCTCGAGGGACAAGTTCGGGTAAAAAGAATATAGGCTACAGGCTATAGATTATAGGCAACCGCTCGCGGTCGCCGCGCCTGAGGGAGCGGCGTCCCCGCCTGCCCCGCATTCCAAGAATCCACTCGGGGTCGCGCTCCGGGCCAGCTTGGATCGGGGCAAGAATGCCCCTCCCACAAGAACCACTGAGACTGTCCGTTGCGCGAACTGTGGGAGCGACATTCCTGCCTGCCCCGATAGTCCCGGCAGAGAAACGGGACTATCGGGGCCGCGATGCGGGGCCTATGGGAGGGAGGAGGAGGGACGGTGGCCGATCATCGAGTTCAAGGTGGGAAGAGGCGTTTCCGCTGGGGGCGCGCCGCCCCGGCCCTTCTCTTCTTCCTCGGCCTTATCGGCTGCGTTTCGACCCACCGGATGGAGGTCGCCTTCGATCCCGCCGACTTCGAGCCCTACCGGAAGGAGGGGACCGCCGTTCTCGAGGGCACAGCCTTCCTCCGGATGCGCTATCGCATCCAACCCGCCTGGGAGGAGGAGGTCGTCCTCACGCCGGCCAACGCCTATTCCGCCGAGCTGATCGAGGCGAACCGGGAATCCCCGGCGCGGATCGAGAACCTCGATCCGCGCCTGGAGGAGTATCAGCGGCGGACCCGGACCGACCGGTTCGGCCGCTTCCGCTTCGACCGCCTCCCCGCCGGAGAATACCTCGTCCATTGCTTCGTCGAATACCCCACGCCGACCGGACTGGGTCCGCTCGCCCGCGCCGGGGCTTACAGCCGGGCCCTGGTCTGGGCGGAGGTGACGGTGGGGAAGGGGGAGCTCGCCTCCGTCGAGGCGTCGCGCCGCCTGCCCGGGCAATACTGAACAACGAAAAGTTCTAATTTGCAGGTGGTAAGGGAAAAAAGGCCTACTCGCTCGTCGGCGCGTCGGGCAAGTATGCCGGCTGGTTCGGGATCGTGCGCGAAATCTTCGCCGGATCCCGGCCGAGAACGCCTATAGCTCCCGGCCGACCGCCCGGTTTTACCGGGAGCTTCTGGGCGCGCCCGTTGCCCCTGTAGTTACGACTCCGCCCGCGGAGGGCTGATCGCCCGGACATAAGTCCGGGCCTACAAGAAGGCACGTCGCCCCGGGGCAGTGGCGACGCTATAACTTGGTATCTGTGCGACGGCAAGCTGGGAGATGAGATGAGCGCGTCCCCTTTCACGCCCGCCGCCGTCCGTGCGCGCTGGGACGAGCTAATCGGGCGGGACTCCTTCCTCACCGACCCGGAGGCGGTCCGGACGGCCCTGAAAGCGCGGGGGCTTATGATCGGCGACCGCTCGCTCCTCAATGTCGCCCGCCCCCGCTTCGAGTCCCGCCGGGATATCTCGGCCACCCAGCGCGTCGCCGGCGCGCTCGCCCGGGCGCTGGAGGCGGTCTGGCCGCTCCTCCTCGCCGCTCACCGCGCCGGCGGGACGCGGCTCCCCGGTTTCGACGACTGGATCGCGCGGGTGGCGTCCGCCGATCCCCGCCATATCGGCGATCCGCTCGGCTCCCCCGGCACCGTCCTGAGGATGGACGCCTACGGGATCGGCGGATCGACCGGGATCATCGAGCTCAACGCCGATGTCCCCGAGGGGGCGGTCATGCTCCACGGCGTCCGCCGCGTCTTCGAGATCTCCCCGACCTGGAACCTGGTCAGCCGCGAGTTCCCCCTGGGGCATCTGCCCATGGAGTCGGCCCAGGACCGGACGCTCCTCTCCCCCTGGCGCTCCCCCGGCCGCCCCCGGATCGGCGTGGTCGGCTGGCTGGAGGGGGCGGAAGCGGTGAGCGCGCGGATGCTCGCGACCCACTTGAACCTCCACGGCTACCGGACGGCGGTGGCGAGCCCCTCCGAGTGCGCTTGCGACGGGAAACGTTTCCTCGCCGGAGGCGAGGAAGTGGACATCGTCTATCGCCTCTGCCACCTCCCCGACATCCTCTCCCGCCCGCAGGAGTGCCGGGCGCTCCTCACGGCCTCCCGGACCGGCGCCGTCCCCCTGGTCAACCCGCTCGCGGCGGAGATCTTCAGCCACAAGTATCTCCTCGCCCTCCTCGATCAGCCGCCCTGGAGCGGGTCGGTCGCCCCGGGCGACCGCGCCCTGATCGGGAAGGCCCTGCCCTGGGGCGCCGTGGTCGCCGAGGGGCCCGCCCGGACGCCCGAGGGGGAGACGCGTGATCTCCCCGCCTGGATCTCGTCGCGGAGGGAGGACCTAGTCCTCAAGGAAGCCCACGGACAGGGCGGGGGAGACGTGATGCTGGGGTGGACGGTCGATCGGGCGGCCTGGGACGCCTTTCTCTCCCGGCTTCTTGCGGAGGGCGGGGTGGTCCAAAAGCGCTTGGCCGCTCCGCGCGACGTCTATCCCCGGATCGCCCCCGGCGCTCCCGTCGAGGAGTTTTATGAGGACACGGTCGCCTACGTCTTCGACGGGATCCCCGCCGGTCTCGGCTCGCGGCTGAGCCGGAGCGAGATCACCAACATCTCGCAGGGCGGCTCGGTGGTGCCGGTCTACGCGGTGGGAGAGTGAAGATGGAGCAGTGGAGCATGGGAGTGATGGAGTATTGAAAACGCCGTCGCGATTACTTCATTACTTCAGTACTTCACTACTCCAGTACTCCATTCCTCCACTACTCCATCACCCCGGTTTCCCTATCCCACCCGGAGCATCAATCCTTTGAGATACTTCCCCTCGGGGTGGTGGACGGAGACGGGATGGTCGGGGGCGGCGAAAAGCTCGCCGATGATCCGCGCCTCCTTGCCCGCCTCCCGCGCCGCCTGCCAGACCACCTGGCGGAAGAGCTTGTCGTCGACGTAGTGCGAGCAGGAGAAGGTGGCGAGGATGCCCCCGGGCGGGAGGAGTCCGAGCGCCCGGCCGTTTAGGAAGAGGTAGCCGCGGGCCGCGCGCGTGGCGTCCTTGGCCGAGCGGGCCATCGGCGGGGGATCGAGAACGACGAGCGAGGGGGCAAACGCGCTGACCGCGGGATCGGTCAGGGCGGTGAAGACGTTCTCCTCGGCGAGGACCGCTTTCGCCTCGGGGATCCCGTTCAGGGCGAGGGAGCGGCAGACCAGGGCGAGGGCGGGGCGGGAGCTGTCCATGAAGAGGGCCTTCTCCGCGCCCGCCCGGAGCGCGGCGAGGCCGAAGCCGCCGCTGTAGGAGAAGAGATCGAGGACCCTCCGCCCCCGGGCGTAGGCGGCCACGACGGCGCGGTTCACCGCCTGGTCGAGGTAGAAGCCGGTCTTTTGCCCTTCCTTCAGGTCGACCAGGAACCTGGTCCCGTTCTCCTCGATCTCCACCGGGCCGCTGACCTCCCCGAGAAGGGCCCCCGGGGAGAGCGCGATCCCCTCCCGGGCGTCCGCCCGGGGATCGGAGCGGAGGTAGATCGCCCGGGGCCGGACGAGCTCGGCGAAGATCTCCCGGAGGAGGTCGAGCCGACGGCTCATCCCGAGCGAGGTGACGCGGAAGACGAGGTGGCCGGCGTAGTCGTCGACGGTGAGTCCCGGCAGGCCGTCCCCCTCGGCGTTGACGAGACGGCGGGCGTGGGCGGGGAACCCCGCCGCGGCGAGCTCGCGGCGGAAATCGAGCGCGGCGGCGATCCGCCCGCGGAAGAAGCTCCGGTCGATCGCCTCCGGGGCGAAGGAGAGGACCCGTCCCACGATCTGGGAGGCGCCGTTGTAGAAGGCGCGGGCGAGAAAATCCCCCGCGGCGGAATGGACGTCGACGACGTCGCCCCCCTCGGCCGGGCCCTCCGTCTTCTCGACCGCGCCCGAGAAGATCCAGGGATGGCGGTTCCGGAGCGACTTCTCGCGGCCGGGCTTCAATATCAGCTTGCTCACGGGAAGGAAGATACAGGAAAAGCGCCGAGTTGTAAGTTATAGGTTGTAAAGAAAAGCCGCCGGAGTCCCCCGGCGGGGGACTCCGGCGGGGGACTCCGGCGGTTCTCTAAAGGGGGTCCGCGGGCGGCTACTTTTTCTTGCCGGGTTTCTTGGCCTTGGGTTTGGCCCGGGCCGCCTTCTTCGCCGGCGCTTTCTTGGCCGGTTTCTTGGCCGCCGGCTTGGCCTTGGTCGCCGGCTTGCCCTTGGCCGGTTTCTTCGCCTTGGCCTTGGCCGCCTTTTTAGCCGGCGCTTTCTTGGCCGGCTTCTTCGCCGGCTTGGCCTTGGCCGCCTTCTTCGCGGTTTTCTTTTCGGCCTTGGGGGTCGGAGCCTTCCGGGCGGGAGCTTTCTTCGCGGAGGGACGGGCGGCGGCGGGTACGACCTCCTCGACGATCGTGGTCCTCTCCTCGACGCCCTCCGGGGTGACGATGGTCTCGTCGATCTCGGTCACCTCGACTTCCTCGTCGGACTCCTCACCCTCTTCCCCTTCCTCCGCCTCCTCCTCGGTCTCCTCGGCCTCCGCCTCGGCTTCCACCGGCTCGACCGTGGAAACGATCTTGTCCAGCCGCTCGCTCCGGATCCGCATGGTGATGTTCTCGTTGTTCTTCCCCTGCAGGGTCATCGTGCAGGTCCCGTCGGGGTTGATGCAGGAGACCACGCCGACCTTGATCGCCCCGCCGGCGTCCCATCTCACCAGGTCTCCAACTCGAATGACGTCCGCCTCGTCCATGATCCGCCTCCTCGACTGTGGGCCCGGGCATTGTCCGGGCCGGGTGGTCCTCTCTCAAGCCGCTGACGCGGCGCCACCATAAACGGAAGGGGCGCCAGCTTCAAGATATTTTTCGCCCGGCCCTAGCTCCCGCCCCAGGGCGGCGCAACCTCGGATCGGGCGATCCGATCGGACGGATCGGTCGGATCCGACGGATCGGACGGATGGCCCGATCCAATCCGCTAGACTCGCGCAAAAAATAAACCACGAATCTCGCGAATCTCTTCGGGGGCTCGGCCGATCGGATTCGCGCGATTCGCGGTTAAATTCTTTAGTCGGTGCTCAATCCCCGAAGCTCGTTCCCACCGAGCGGGCGGCGGCGATCAGGGGGAGAGCGGGGGGGATCGTCCGACAGCCGCCGGCCGCCGCCTTCAGGGGGGCGCTCATCACCCGGCTTCCCTGGGCGATCGCCATCCGCCCGAAGCGCCTCGCGGCGATGAGGTTGACCGCCTCCACCCCGAAGCGGGTGGCGAGCACGCGGTCAAAGGAGGTCGGCGCGCCTCCCCGCTGTAGGTGGCCCAGGACCACCACCCGGGTGTCGAGGGAGGTGATTTTCTTGATCTCCGCGGCCAGGACGAAGCCGATCCCGCCCAGGCGGGCCGGGTCCTGGCTCTCCTTGACCATCTCGCGGACCACCTCCCCCCCGCCCTTGGGATGGGCGCCCTCCGCCACCACCACGATGCTGAACTTCCGTCCGACCCGGGAGCGCTTGAGGAGGGTCTGGGCGACGGAGGCGGTGTCGTAGGGGATCTCGGGGATGAGGATCACGTCGCCCCCGCCCGCGATCCCGGCGAAGAGGGCGATCCACCCCGTCCGGTGGCCCATCACCTCGAGGATGATCACCCGGTGGAGCGATTCGGCGGTGGCGTGGAGGTTGTCGATGGCGTCGGTGGCGATCCGGACCGCCGAGTAGAAGCCCACCGTGACGTCCGTCCCCTTGAGGTCGTTGTCGATCGTCTTGGGGACCCCGACCACCCGGAGGCCGTCCTCGTTGAGCCGGTTGGCGATCCCGAGCGTCCCGTCCCCTCCGACCACGACCAGGGCGTCGAGCCGGTTGCGCCGGACGTTACCGATCGCCCGCCGGGAGAGGTCGCGGAAGACGAGCCGCTCGCCCCGCCGGATCGCGTAGTGGTAGGGGTTGACCGTCTTCGACGTCCCCAGGACCGTCCCCCCCTCGGTGAGTATCCCGGAGACGGAGTTGTAGTCGAGCCGCCGGGTGCGGTTGTTGACCAGCCCGTGGAACCCGTCGAGGAACCCCGTCACCTCCCAGCCGTGGTCGACGATGGATTTCTTGACCACCGCCCGGATGACGGCGTTCAGGCCGGGGCAGTCGCCCCCGCCGGTGAGAATCCCGATCCGCTTAATTTTCGCACCCATGCCGCGATCTCCTTTCTGGTGTTTTGTAGCGAAACCGTGGCGCGCGGACTTTCAGGTCCGCGGGCCTAAGGCAGCGGGAGGCCCGCCGGGCAGCTTTTACAGCACCTTGCAGTAGATCGTCTTGGCGTCCCCCTTGGCGTAGAAGTCGTCGAGGAGCGCGGCGAGGCGGTAGCCGCCGGCCTCGTAGAAGGCCCTGGTCTCGGCGTAGTGGGGGCGGTTGGAGGTGTCGATGTAGATCCGGGTGCCCCCCAGCCCCCGGATCCTCCGCTCGGTCTCCTTGAGGATGTCCCGCCCCCATCCCTTCCCCTGGGCGTCGGGGTGGACGGCGATCCAGTAGAGGTCGAAGGAGCCGACGGTTCCGGAGATGGGCCCGTAGCAGGAGTAGCCGATCGTCGCCTCCCGGCGGTCGGCGAATACGAAATGGTAGCCGCTAGCCGGCCCCTGGGCCAGGCGGGAGTCGGCGAGCTCCACCGCCATCTCGATCTCGGCCGGGTTGAAGACGCCGGTCGCCTCCACGATCTCGCGGATCCGGACCCGGTCCTCGGTCCGAACCTCGTAGCGGAAGGCGAGCCGGTCCTCGCCCCGACGTTCGAAGGACCGGGAGAAGAGGGAGGCGTCGGGGCGGGAGAGGAGCCCGGCGAAAAAGCGGCGGGCGTTTTTCCCGATCTTCCGCCCGTCCCGACCTCCCTCCTGGATGGCCAGGACCGGGACGCCCAGCTCGGCGATCAGCGCCCCCCGTTCGCGCTCCTCTCCGGCCGTCCCCGCGCCGGGAAGGCCGACGATCAGGAAGCCCGGCTTGAAGTCGAGGATCGCCCGGAGCCCACGCTCCAGCGCCCGGCGCCGGCTCCCCCCGTCCGCTCTCGCGGGGAGGGGGAGGTTCAGGTTGAAGCCTTCGCCCGCCCCCTCGCCCCGCTCCTCCTCGAAGCCGGAGAAGAAGGGATAGGCGCGGCGGGGGTCGCGGTGGAGGGAGACGGTGAGGACGTCGGCGCGGCCGTAGAAGATCTCCTGGAGGCCGTTCCCGTGGCTTCCTTCCAGATCGAGGATCGCCACTTTCCCGAATGCGCTCAGGTAATGGCCGGCGGCGGCGGCGTTGTTGAAATAGCAACCGCCTCCGCAGCGGGCGCGGCCGGCATGGTGGCCGGGCGGGCGGACGAGGGCATAGGCGGCCTTCTCCCCTTCGGCCAGGGCGCGGGCGGCGGTGAGCGCGGCGTCGACCGCCGACCGGGCCGCCCGGTAGATCCCTCGGCGCATCGGCGTCAGCGTGTCCGGGCAGAAGCAACCCGTACGGGCGGGGTAGTCTTCCGGGAGGCGTTCGATACCGGCGACGGGGAAAACCGAGGGAACGGGCGCTTCGCCCCGGGCGACCTCCCGCCCGGCCCGGCGGACGTGGGCGATCAGCTCCGGGGTGTGGACGGCGGAGAGGTGCTTCTCGGGGAAGGCCTGCGCCGGATGGCGCCGGAAGAGGCGCCGCCCGTTGGGACCGGAGAGAAGGACGGAGAGGGCGTCCGCGGCGGTCCCCCGCCTCCGGCGGGGGTCCGGCCGCTCGCGGTCGCTCGCAACCAGGACGGCGGGGGCCGGGAAGGGGAGGGCGGCCCGCCGAGCCGCCGCCGGGCCGTAGCGGTAGGGACGGAGGCGGACCGGATCGTCGGCGAACGACTCCACCGTGGCGGCGATCCGCTCCGCCGGAAAGCGGTGGGCCGCCTGGCGTTTCAGGATGGCCCGGACGGCTCGGCGCGCGAAATCGAGGTTGAGCGCGTTACGGCGCCCGAGGTCGTCCGCCACCAGATAGGGCGTTGCGCCGCCGGGAGGGTCGCGCGGCGCGCCGTAGCGGGTGTTGATGATCGGCCGGGCGCCGAAGGACTCGAAGAAGCGCAGGGCGGCCCGGTTTCTCCGCAGGGCGGCCCGGTCGGGGCAGAGGGAGGGGTCGTCGGGGAGGCACTCCAGGAAGAGGGCTTGGGCCTTCAGGGCCGCCGCCTCCTGGCGCGCCCGGCGGTAGAGCTCCCGTTCCGCCCTCCTCGCGGCGAAGCCTTTCTCCGAGGAAAGGTAGTCGAGGAAGCAGAAGCCGGCGACCGGGTCGTGATAGAGGAGGGCGAAACCGGCCCCGCGGCCGCGGGAGGTCTCGGCCGTGAAGAGGATGGAGCGGAAGCGCTGCTGGAAGGGGCTGCGGAGCTTTTCCCCCAGCCGCTCGATCTCGGCCTCGGGGACGGAGGGGAAATGGGACCGCAAGACCTCCTGCGCCCGGCGGACCGCGGCGCGGTTCACCGGGAGGGATTCGTCGTCGATCCGGCGGATGCGGAAGGTTTTCACCGCCGTTAGTGTACCAAAACCGCCGGGGTTGATGGAGAGGGTTGTCGCCAGATCGGGGGTTCGGATCGGTCTGGTGGGCGAAGACCAGGTTCGCCCCTACCGGCCCATACGGGAACGGGAGGCAGTAGGGGCGAACCTCGTGTTCGCCCGGCCGGGGCGCATCCCCCGTTGACAGCGCCCCCGTCCTGCCCTAGCATAACCAACGGTGCCCGCCCCATGAAGCTCATCGTCCAGATCCCCTGCCTGAACGAGGAAAAGACGATCGGAGAAACCATCCGGGAGATCCCCCGGACGATCCCGGGGATCGACCGGGTCGAGGTCCTGGTGATCGACGACGGCTCCGCGGACCGGACGATCGAGGCGGCGAAGCGGGCCGGGGCCGACCACGTCGTCTCCTTCACCGAGCGCAAGGGCCTGGCCCGCGCCTTCATGGCCGGGATCGACGAGTCGCTCCGCCTGGGGGCGGACGTCATCGTCAACACCGACGCCGACAACCAGTATCGCGGCGCGGACATCGCGAGGCTGATCGAGCCGATCGTCCGGGACGAGGCCGACATCGTGGTCGGGAACCGGGAGGTGGAGAAGATCGCCCACTTCTCCCCCCTGAAGAAGCTCCTCCAGAAGCTCGGCTCCTGGGTGGTCCGCAAGCTCTCCGGGACCTCCGTCCCCGACGCCGCCAGCGGCTTCCGCGCCTACGACCGGGAGGCGGCCTTCAGCCTGAACGTAGTCTCCAGCTTCTCCTACACCCTGGAGACGCTGATCCAGGCGGGGAAGGGGTCCCTCGCCGTCAAGCACGTCCCCATCCGGACCAACCCCCAGACCCGCCCCTCCCGCCTCTTCACCGGGACCTGGTCCTACGTCCAGCAGTCCCTCGCCACCCTGATCCGGATCTACACGATGTACGAGCCGCTCAAGGTCTTCAGCTTGATCGGAGGCTTCGTCATCCTCCTCGGCGCCGCCCTCTCGGGGCGGTTTCTCTACTACGTCGTCGTCGGGGAGGGGAAGGGTCACGTCCAGTCCCTGATCTTCGCCGCGGTCTTCCTGATCGTGGGCTTCCAGATCCTGGTCATCGGCCTTCTCGCCGACACCATCGCCGCCACCCGCAAGATCGGCGAGAACACCCTCTCCCGGGTGAAGAAGCTGGAGATGGGCCGGAACAAGGAGTGATGGAGTGGCGAAACGCCGGAGTAATGGAGTGTCGGAGTGATGGAGTGTTGAACCAGCCGCCCGACCGGCATTACTCCATTACTCCGACACTCCATTACTCCTGCTTTCGCTTCGCGAACCAATCCCGAGACTTCGATCGACCGTGACCTCCTCCGCCTCCTGTCGCCCCCGCCTCGCCTACGTGGTTAAATACTACCACCCGATGCCGCGGATCTCCGGCATCCTCCGCTTCGCCTACGAGCTGGTGGGTGAGCTGGCCAAGGATTTCACCGTCGCCGTTTTCACCTACCGCTATTCCCCCGCGGCGCGGGAGCGGGAGGCCCACCGGGGCTACGAGATCGTCCGCCTGGGGAAGCCCTTCCCGTTTCTCGCCGGCCGGGCGGCGAAGGCCTTCCGCCCCGACGCGGTCGTCTTCGGCTCCGGCTTCTGGCAGCCCTGGCTCCTCCTCCCCTACTGGGAGATCTTTCGGGCGGGTCTGGGGAGCTTCCAGGGCCCGGTGGTCCTCACCCAGTACACCAACATGTCCGGGAAATTATCCCGCCTCCTCCGCCTCCTCTGGCCGCCTCCCGCCCGCGTGGTCGGGACGACGGCCGCGATCGCCGAGGCGCTGGGACAATATTTCGGAAAGCTCGCCGTCTGCATTCCGCCCGGCCTCGATCGCGTCCCCCTCCTCCGGGCCGCCCCGGCCGCCAAGCGGCGGGAGGTCCGCATCGGCTACTTTGGCCATCTCCAGCCCCACAAGGGTCCCGACGTCCTCCTCCGCGTCTTTCAGAAGCTCAAGCCCGCGGAGGCCGAGCTCCTCATCCAGGGGGAGGGGGAGATGGAAGGCGCCCTGCGGGCGGCGGCGGCCGGCTGGGAGAACATCACCGTCCAGGGCTATCTCCCCGAGATCGACCCCTGGATCCGCTCCTGCGACGCGATCGTCCTCCCCTACCGCTCCGCGGTCTCCGTTCTCGGCTACTCGCGGGTGGCGCTGGAGGCGCTGGCCGCGGGGGTTCCCCTCCTCACCACGCCGAACCCCGCCGTCGCCCCCCTGGTCCGGGAAGGGGTGAACGGCTTCGTCTGCCGCGACGAGGAGGCCCTGGCCGCCCGTCTCGGCGAGGTCTGCCGCGACCGGGCGCTCCGGGAGAGGCTTTCTGGGGGCGCGCGGGCCTCCGCGGGCGAGTTCGACATCGCCGCCGTGGCCGGGAAATACCGCGACCTGATCCTCTCCCTCCTGGGATCGCAATTTAACCGCGAATCTCCCCGCATCGGCCCGGCAATGGCCCCGGGCTAATGTCCACGAATTATCACGAATTTTCCCGAATGGATCGGGATCACGCCAGGCACTTATACTTCGTGCAAATCCGTGTCAATTCGTGGAGCGCATTGGCCGGGCCAGCCGGGTTATTCGTGAAGATTCGCGAGGATTCGTGGTTAAAATCATGAGAATGGGCCGCGGGACATTGCACCTGATGGTCGCCGAGGGGATCTTCGTCCTCTCCGGCTGGGCGATCCACGTCGGGGCGGGGAGAATTTTAGGCGAGTCCCAGTACGGTATCTTCGTCCTCCTCCTCTCGCTCCTCACCCACTACCGCATCTTCCTCGCCACCGGCGTCAACCGGGCGGTCGCCAAGTACGTCTCCGAGGATCCCTCCCGCCTCCGCGCGGTGGAGCGGAAGGCGCTCCGTCTCCAGTTCGCGCTCGGCTGGGCCCTCTGCGGCCTCGTCTTCCTCCTCGCCCCCTCCCTCTCCCGCCTCTGGCAGAAGCCGTCTCTCGCCTCCTACATCCGCCTGACCGGCCTCTTCTTCCCGGCCTTCGGCCTCTACTCGGTCTACCGGGGCTCGCTCAACGGCCTGAAGCTCTTCGGCCAGGAGGCCCTGGTCGAGAACGTCTACTCCGTCCTCAAGGCGGCCTTCTTCTTCGCCCTGGTCTATCTCTTCCGCGACCGGGTGACGGGGGCGGTGGTCGGCTACCTGGTCGCCATCGTCGGGGCGATCGTCCTGGCCCGGCACTGCCTCCCGACTCGAGAGGGGGCGCCGTCGGCGCCCTTCCCCCTCGCCCGGATCGTCGCCTTCGCCTTCCCCGTCGTCCTACTCTCCTTCGGGAATTCCCTCCTCCAGTCCCTCGACCTCTACTTTCTCCAGGCCCTCCTCCCGGCCGAGCGGACCGCCGCGGCCTCGAGCCACTACGGCTGCGCCCAGCAGTTCGCCAAGATCCCCTACCTCCTCCTCTACGCCCTCTCCCTCACCCTCTTCCCCAACGTCTCGGAGCTCGCGTCCGCCGGGAAGCTCTCGGAAACCGCCCGGACGATCGGGAAGGCCCTCCGGGCGGGGCTCCTCCTCTCCCTTCCCCTCGCCGCTCTCATCTCCGCCCTCTCCCCGGGGCTGATCCGCCTGGTTTACGGGGGAAGCTTCGTGGCCGGGGCGGGGGCCTTGAGCCTCCTCATCTTCGGCCAGATCTTCCTCTCCTTCCTGATCGTCCTCTCCAACGTCATCACCGCCGGGGGATATCCCTGGATTTCCCTCGCCCTGGTGGCCCTTACCGCGGCGCTCTCCGCCGGCGCCAACTATCTCCTCGTCCCGGCCGCGGGGATCATGGGGGCGGCGGGGGCGACCACCGTCGCGGGCGCGATCGGAATGGCCTCCGCGGCGGTCTTCGTCCGCCGTCGCTTCGGCGCCTCCCTCCGCCCCCTCTCCGCGCTCCGGATCGTACTCGGCTCCGCCCTCCTCTACGCGGCCGCCCGCCTCCTCGCCCCCGCCGGCTGGGCCGTCCTCCCCGCCGCCGCGGGCCTCTTCGTCGCCTATCTTCTCCTCCTCGCCGTCCTGGGCGAGATTGACGCCGACGACCGGAAGCTGCTACGATCATTGATGCAAGGATCAAGTTGATGCCGGCTGGCCGAAGCCGATCTGCGCCCGATCGGAGATCGGGCCTACAGAAACCGCCCGGCCGATTTGTAGGCCGGTTCTGTGAACCGACGGCCGAAGCCGGTCTGCGCCTGATCGCGCTTGTCCGATAAAGCCCCGAGCAGCGTCGAAGGGCGTAGGCGGAGATCGGGCCGGCCTTCGGCCCAAGGAAATCCATGAAGCTATCCGTGGTCATACCCGTTTACAACGAGAAGCGCACCGTCCTCGCCCTCCTCGAGAAGGTCCGCTCCCAGCCGATCGAGAAGGAGATCATCCTGGTCGACGACGGCTCGACCGACGGGACGCGGGAGATCCTCCGGGGCCTCTCTTTCCCGGAAACGCGGGTCGTGCTCCACGAGCGGAACCGGGGGAAGGGGGCGGCCCTCCGGACCGGTTTCGCGCACGCCCGGGGCGAGATCGTCCTTGTCCAGGACGCCGACCTGGAGTACGACCCCAACGAGTACGCCCGCCTGATCCAGCCGATCGCCGACGACGTGGCCGACGTGGTCTACGGCGCCCGCTTCCTGGGCGGCCCCCATCGCGTTCTTTACTTCTGGCACTACGTCGCCAACAAGCTCCTCACCCTGGTCACCAACGTCCTCTACAACGTCAACCTGAACGACATGGAGACCTGCTACAAGGTCTTCCGGCGCTCCGCCCTCCGGGACATCGCGCTCCGCTCCGACCGCTTCGGCTTCGAGCCCGAGATTACCGCCAAGGTGGCGAAGAGGAAGCTCCGCATCTACGAGGTCCCCATCTCCTACTTCGGGCGGACCTACGAGGAGGGGAAGAAGATCGGAGCTCGGGACGCCTTCGCCGCGCTCGCCACCTTGATCAAGTATCGCTTCAGGGACTAAGGGGGGAGACGAGAATAACTATCGCCCGTCAAAGCATCGCGGTCGCGCTGGCTTGCGGCTTCCTGTCGCTGGCGGGATTGGGCGTCACCCGGCCGTCCCCCGCCGCCGACTTTGACGGCGACGGCCCGCCCGAGTTGGCCGTCTTCCGCTCCGGCGCCTGGGCCTGGATCATGCAGTTTGATGTCGGGGGCTATCTCGACGACGCCGCCAAAACCAGCCTCTACTATGTCCGCTCCGTCGCCGGCCCTTCGGAGTAGGGGGGAGGGTGTTTGGGTGTGGATCTTGTAGGCCGCCTCTGTGAGGCGGCGGCCAGGCCGGTCGCGCCCGATCACAGATCGGGCCTACAGAATCGGGCATATCGATGGGCTCTGTAGGCCGGTTCTCCGCCTAGGCCCTTCGACGCTGCTCAGGGCTGTGGCGGACAAGTGTGGACCGGCGGCCGGTATCGCTTCATCTCCGCGGGCCGGGCCGCAGACGATCGAACAGGCGGCCCTCCTTAAGCTCGGCCAGGGCCTTCTCCACCAGGGGGCGGTTCACGGGATTCCGGTGCTGAAGGAGCGCCCTCTGCATCTTCCTCTCCTGTAAGGTCCGGGGGACATGGACCTTTTCGTTGGTGAGGGGGTGGACGCCGGTGTGATAGAGGCAGGAGGAAAGGGTCATCGGGAGGGGGAGGAAGTCCTGGACCTGCTCGGGGTGGATCCCTCTCTCCTCGAGGGCGAGCGCCAGGTGGAGCGCCTCCCGGAGGGAGGCGCCGGGATGCGCGCTCAGGAAGTAGTGCACGAGGTAAACGCGTCCCTTCCGCCCCCGGTTGGCCTCCTCGAACCTCTCCCGGAAGGCGTCGTAGGCGCCGAAGCGGGGCTTGTTCATCAGGTCGAGGACGGCGGTCTCGCTGTGCTCGGGGGCCACCTTCATCCGCCCGCTGATGTGGCCGCGGCAGATCTCCCCGAGATATTTCTCTCCCTCCGTTCCCCCGAAGAGGTCGTGGCGGAAGCCGCTCCCGATGAAGACGTGCTTCACGCCGGGTATCCCCTCGATCCTCCGGTAGAGATCGAGGGCCTCGCGGTACCCCAGGCGGAGGCGGGGGCAGGGGCGGGGCGTCAGGCAGGAGCGGTGGACGCAGGCGCCCGCTCCCGCCCAGCGCTCGCAGGCGGCAAGGAAGAGGTTGGCCGTCGGCCCGCCCACGTCGGTGATGGTGCCCTTGAAGCCGGGCTGGCGCGAGATCGCCTCCGCCTCGCGCAAAATCGAATCGGCGGAGCGGCTCCGGACGATCCTTCCCTGGTGGAAGGAGAGCGAGCAGAAGGAGCATTCCCCGCAGCATCCCCGGTGGGAGACGATCGACCAGCGGACGGTCTCCAGGGCGGGGACGCCTTTTGCAGCGTCGTAGGACGGATGCCAGGCGCGGGCGTAGGGGAGCCCGTAGATCCGGTCGAGCTCCTCCGCGCTCGGGGGCGGCGGAGGCGGATACTGGACGACCGCCCGGTTGGCGTGCGGCTGGACGACCGTTTTCCCCCGGAAGGGGTCCTGCTCGCGGGAGAAGAGGGCGAAGGCGCGGTTGAAGGAGTCCGCGCTCTGAGCGACCTCTTCCGCGGAGGGGAGGCGGACCGCGCCGTCGATCGCCCCGGCGTCGTCGCGGACCACGGTCGTCCCCCGGATTCCGTCCAGCGGTTCTCCCGTTTTCAGGCGGCGGGCGATCTCCCGGACCTGAGACTCCCCCATCCCGTAGACCAGGATATCGGCCCGGGAGTCGAGGAGGATGGAGCGGCGGACCCGGTCGTCCCAATAGTCGTAGTGGGCGAACCGGCGCAGCGAGGCCTCGATCCCCCCGATCACGATCGGTATCTTCCCGAAGGCCTCCCGGACGCGGTTCGCGTAGACGATGACCGCCCGGTCCGGGCGGCGACCCGCCGCGCCCCCCGGAGAGTAGTCATCGGAGGACCGGGGCCGCCGGTTCGCCGTGTAGTTCGCGACCAGGGAATCGACGTTGCCGGAAGCGATGCCGACGAAGAGGCGGGGGCGGCCGAGACGGCGGAAATCAGCGATGGTCTTCCAGTCCGGCTGGGCGACGATCCCGACCCGGTAGCCCTCCGCCAGGAGGACCCTCCCGATCACGGCCGCGCCGAAGGCGGGGTGATCGACGTAGGCGTCGCCGGTGACCAGGAGGACGTCGAGCTCGTCCCAGCCGAGATTATCCATCTCGGCCCGCGTCGTCGGGAGAAAGTCCGTGTTCATGGTGTGCGCCTGGGAATGTATCACACGAATCGGAGCGAAGACAGTGGGAGGGGCGTCTCGCCCCGATCCAAGTTTCTGATCACTGATGACTGATAACTGATCACTTCTGTTAGAATCCCCTCGATGAACATCCGCGTCGAGAAGATTGTCTATCCCGGGCGCTCGCTCGCCCGCGAGGGGGGAAAGGTCATTTTTACCGACGAGGGCCTCCCCGGCGAACTGGTCGAAGCCAAGCTCATCCGGGAAAGGCCCCGCTACTCCGAGGCGGCGACGCTCCGCGTCCTGGAGCCCTCCCCCTCCCGCGTTTCCCCGCGCTGCCCCCACTACCGAGCCTGCTCCCCCTACCAGTGCATCGACTATCCGCTCCAGGTGGAGATCAAGACCGCCCAGCTCCGGGAGATGCTCTCCCATCACCTGAAGTATCCCGCCGATGACCTGAGCGTCGTCCCCTCGGATCAGGTCTGGTCCTACCGGAACAAGGCCCGCCTCCATCTTCTTCGGAAGGGAGACGCCGTTACCTGGTCCTACCACGAACCGGGGACGGCCGCCGCCTACGTCCCGGTCGATTCCTGCCATCTCCTCTCCGATCGGATGAACGCGCTCTTCTCCGCTCTCCTCGGCGTCCTCCGCGATCTGAAGATCGGCTGGATTACGGAGGCCACCGTCCGCGAGAGCCTCTCTGCCGGCCGCCTCCTGCTCCTCCTCGCCGGCTCTCCCCCCCGCGACGTCTCGGCGCTCCGCGCCGCCCTGGAGGAGCGCTCGGCGGCGCTCGGCCTCTCCGGCGCGGCCGTGGACGGAAGCGGGAGGAGGCTAAGCCTTTTCGGGGCGGACTCGCTCACCGAGGAGATCGGAGGCCTCTCCTACTCCTACGGACCCTCCTCCTTCTTCCAGGTGAACGTGCCCGCTCTCGCTCTCGTCCTCCGCGATCTCAAGGCGGCGCTCAACCTCACGGGGGAGGAGACGGTCGCCGACCTCTACTGCGGCGTGGGGACTTTTGGCCTGTCTCTTGCCCCCTCCGCGCAGGAGGTGATCGGCGTGGAATCGTCGCGCGACTCCATCCCTTTCCTCAAGCGAAACATCGAGCGAAACCGGGCGGGAAACTTCGCGGCGATCGAGGGGGAGAGCGAGCGGGAGGCGGCGCGGGTCCTGGGACGGGGGATAGACGTTCTGATCGTGGACCCTCCCCGGCGGGGCCTGGACGATCGCCTTCGCCGCGCGATCCTGTCCCGGCCGACAGGGCGGATCGCCTACCTCTCCTGCGACCTCGCCACGCTGGTCCGGGACCTCAAGGACCTCTCCCGCTCCTACCGCCTCTCCCGCGTCTTCGCCTACGACTTCTTCCCCCACACGCCGCATCTGGAGACCCTCGCCATACTGGAACGGATCGGGCTGTAGCGTCGACGGAGGCAGTCGTGCCGGGCTGTAGCGTCGCCGCTCCCGCGGCGACGCCGGGAAAGACCGGCGGGTTCGCAGCCGATCCTGACCCGCGAGGCTTCATGCGGAGAACGGACCGGAGCGCGAGCTTCGCGTCTAACGGAGCAAATCAGCGGCGCGGTTTGCCGCGTTCGCCGGATTGGTCTTGTTGGCCATCTCCGATCTTCGAAGCCAGATGAACAGTGATTCCGGTTGCTACACGACGAATGATATCCGATGTCCGACTGAGGACCCCGTCGTCCACATCCGCCACTGTATGTCCCGAGTGCGCAATCTTGTTGCGGGTCGCGGTTGCAGAGACAAAGAAGCGTGCCAGTTCTTTCGATGTATCGCATGTTCGGGTCGTATGAAAAAGGGCCTGAACGTCGGAGAGGCGGCCGAGATCGTCCCATTGAACAGGGAAACCCAGTCCTGTGATATGCTCAAAGAACGACTCCAACTCGGTTATCCCCTTCACGCTGGCGAACGCTATCTCATTGACCCTGAACGCGCTTGAATCTTGCTGGCAAGTACCCAGGCAATGACAGAGATCAAAGAAATTCAACCCAAGATGTGCCGGCGGTCGATGCACCATCGTCAGAAGGCGGCCAGAGTAATCCATGTGCCGCTTGATGAAGGAATCCCCCAAATCCCTGAACTGTTTCGCTGCGGCGACCTTGTTATGAACGGCGACAACGATTGTTTCACGAAGAAACTGCTCAAATGATGCAATCACCGTCACGTAGAGCCCATTCCGCGCAACCCTTAGTGACGGCGAATTGTGCTTACTGAAGCTCGCTGCTAGTTTCTTCTCGTAGGTTTGTTCACCTTGCCAGTCAAGAGCCTTACCAAGAACAGCCTGCACTCGAATGGAATCGCGAATGTACGCGAGTGTGCCTTCCGCTTCGTCAAGGCAGGTGAGCAATAAGGTGAGCGAGACGTCAAAAGGACTGGCCATTACAGTGAGCTCCGGAAGATGCTCTCTACCAAGTCGAGTCGTTTTCTGATGGCGTCTGCGGTGTTTGGCCTCGCAACAATTAACTCGCGCGCAGCCTCAGTAGAGAGTGTCTTGGCTAGTGCTTTGGAAATTGCCGAACGGCGCTTAATCAAAGTCGCTGCATCTACGGTCATGTTGTCCGCAGCGATCATGACGGCGTCGTAGAGCGGTTGAGATAGGGCGGGTTTGCCCACCTTGTTGGGCACGCGAAATGTAGCATCGCCAAAGATGTCATGACATGTCGTGAGGCTTGCGATGAATGCCTGTCGGTATGCTTCAATTTGTGCTGGAAGCACTTCTGTGTTCGCATGCATGAATCGGTCCAGAATTACCTTCATGGAACCGCGGATGTTGGAGCGATCCCTCATGGCAAAGAACCGGAGGACGATCTCGCAATCACGCATGCGACTATAAAGCGAGTTGCCTGCCAACTTCGCCGATATGTGCTGTCCTCGTATGTGTTCAGAGTAGCGAGGGATCTCCCACAAGTCGTCAAACAGATCATTCCCCGCGAGTTCGACCAGAAGATCGTTGAACAAGCCCGAGTAGACACAGTTGCGGAGTTCTTGGGCGTTGAGGTTCTGCCCGCCGGTATTGAGGCGCTCGAATACAATGCGGCGAATGTCGTATCTACGGTCTTCCATTGCCAGATTCTCCGCGAGCAGGACAACCGCAGATATGCGGCGGCGGTCAAGCCCGCGTTGAATAGTTGGGGGACAATCGCCGTACGTCTTGCCGTTAAGTTCCGGCCAGTACTCAAGACCAGACAGCTTGAAGCGATTCTCGTAAAATTCAACAATCGAGCTAAGTCGTTGCTGCCCGTCCATGACTTCATATCTGCTGTATTCCCATTCAAGCAGGAAAATCGGGGGTATGGGAATATTCATTAGTAGCGACTCGATGAATGCCGATCGCTTGACCCGATCCCACACGAGTCTCCGCTGATACTCGGGATGGATGTTTATCCACTTGTTTTTCCGAACAAATTCGAGGACCTGTGGCAAGAGAAAGTCGTTCTTTTCTTGGCTCAGGCGGAGGGTTCCAGACTCGTATCGTTCCTCGATCTGTTTGTCGGTCGCTATCGACTTCGGCATTGTATTCCCTTTCGTGATGTACCGTTGATAGTGTTTGGCCAACGCTCACGGTGAGGGACGCGCCCAACTCTTGCGCACGTCCTTCTCAACCGTGTTGTTAGACAGTATCAAACCAATTTCTTCCATCGCTTGAAAGCCGATACATCATCAACAGAGAGAATGAACCATTCCCCTTCACCACGTTTGCTTTCAAACCTCTTGTGCCAGTACGACTCCACACCAATGGGGTCGTCGGTTTCGATGTAGGAAATTGCCTTTGGGGGAATTGGAATCTTTATGCCTAATTCCCACTCCCGACGCCCCATGGAATTGGTTCGGCCAATCTTATAGTGTTTCCCGGACTTCATGAGATAGACAAACCCAGTAACAACATTCTGTTTCGAGCCAACGGTTGTTGAAGCGGAACCTTTAGAGATGATCCTTAACTTCTCTTCACAAAGAGAGCGAACGGTGGCGAGCTCTGATTTGTCACCGCAGAAGGCGACAACAGCCTTCAACAAATTGTCTTTACCTTTAAACCGACGAAAGGTTTTCTCGCTTGGGAAAGCTGGGTTGTTACTCGACTCACGAATCAACTCGCCTTGTAGAGGCAAGCGGCGCAATCGAGCTGTCAACGCTGCATATTGAGCCGCGAGAGAATCGTCGCTGAAGGGAGCCGTCATGGTGTTTCGAGCAAGACCCACTTCTTCAATTGCATCCCCCCACCTTAGCCAAAGTCTGGGATACCAATCCGACTCCTTAATTCCAGTTTCACGCTCAAAGAGGCGCTTGCCTGGAGGAACTCCACCGTTCGCTTCAGCGATGCGCTTAATTTCAGTTAGGATTTGGTGCTTATCAATCATTGATGTTGTTTAACGCGCGGCTGAGCGGTGCCCCTGAATTGCGGGCGGCCATTCCAGTGCTTGTTCGCCACGAGTTCTGCTGAGGGCGCGCAGAGCGTGATCGGCAAATCCGTAGGCTACAACGCCTTGTTAGCTCCCGTCGCACTACATCGAACCTCTGCACGCTTGCGTAACGACGAAGTTGCTAGAAGTCGTCTTGCTTCGAACCAGTCCCGCCAATCATCTTGCAATGGTTCGCCGCGGCGTTTCCAGAGGTCAAACGCCCGTTGTTCAACAGCCTGGCGAAACGAGGGCAACTCACTGGATCCAACGATTCGAGCCTTGAACGACGAAAAGTCGTAGAGAACCAACTCGTCCCAAACTCCTGACGTCCAGATGACTCCCTCCTTCAATTGCTTTTGGCAGTATTTTGGGTACCTTGTTTTAATTGGATCGGAACCTGCGATGGCGTTCTGATTTTCTCGAAGATCAACAAAGTTCGCCTCGGCCACACCAGCGATTTCACACTCGAGAAGGTGCGTGTAAACGTGACCGTGTTGCGAGAGCGCGAAGGCGAGCGCATCGGCCTTGGTCAGCGCGAAATATGTCCCTTGACCGAGCTTCTGGTGGCTATAAGAGCTTGCCCTCGCAAGATGACGACCGACCTCAACCTCGTCGTGCAAGAAATTGACCAAGCGGTACACACGCATAATTCACCGTTACATCCTGGGTCGGGCTTATGCGCGGCCGAGCGGTGCCCCCGAAGGGGGCATCTGTTCCAGCGCTTGTTGGGCCGCGCGTTCAGTGGTGTTCCGCCAGGCGCCCATACTCCAAGGCGTTGTTAGCGGACAGTTCTGCCGCATTGTCAAAAAGACCAAGCTGCTTAGCCTTCTTGCGAGCTGAAATCTGTGGGATAAGATCCGCTAGAAATGTGGCGTCGACGTTGCCTAACTCCCGCGGTTCGAGCTTGTGAAGTCCGCCGCCATAGACTCGACTTTCGCCCAAAAGATCAGCAGGGGCAATGCGATTCAGTTTCTCCCAAACACGATAAATCAGGGTGGCGTCTTTTTCGAGTGTGCGGAGGAGATCTGTCGTCGGATACATTGCGAGATATACGTTTGCCACTGTGGCCCGAGAACTATTCAGGATGAAGCGAAAGGGCTTGCCGCTCTTGGTGTCGCCGCGTCCCATGTATGTGCATACGATCGGAGCTGGTCGGCGATTTTCTTGGCTATACCACGGTGAGCGGTGGCTACAAATATACCTTTGATGAAGCTTGCGCGCCTTGCCTTCTTCGAGATAGGCGAAAAGGGCAGGGAAACGCTCCCGGATTTCGTCTTCGGAGAGCTTTGTATCAAGCAAGAACAGGCGGCGCTCGATATCGGGTGAGCCGTCCTTCCTTGCGGTCACTTTGTCATCCGCAAGATAGCGTGGGCTGGGAAGGATGGGCGTGAAGACCTCCATGGGCAGTCGCCGCGAGGCAATCTCTTCCTCGGACAGAATGAAGTACTTGTTGTCGCCCGTGGCAATGCCTCGCTTTATATGGAAAAGGTCCGAAAGCGTAGGGAGGTTGGAGCGACTGCGTACATCGGATACGGGGAAGCGCGTCCATTTTGCTTCATGCCCGAGGTCGTGGGCCGAAATGAGACGGGATATCCTTGGCTTAAAGAGCGTGCCGCCAAAGGTAAACTTCACTTTGTGGTCGGGTGGAGGGAGAGCGTTGCGAAACCAGACAACGGCTGAAGAGACAAGAGCGTCAACGAATTGCACGTCATTCGGGTCGAAGCGGTGGATGTGCAGAAGGGTGACACGATCGAGGAGATAGTGTTTCACAGCTTGGCCGTAGTTCACGTCCATAAACTCGCTCGGGATGAGCCAGCCCGCAATACCTTCGGGAGCCATCCAGGCGTGAGCGAGACCGAGGAAGTGGCAATAGAGACCGGCAAGGCCACTGATTTTCATGCCACTGGCCTGTTTCGTGCGGATCTGGAGGCGGGCCTTGTCGCCATTTTGGAGATGATGGTGACGCACGTAGGGCGGATTGCAGATGACGATGTTAAAGAGAGGAGCGGATGTAGCCTGTGTAAAGTCAGAGAGCTTCAGAGTCAGGCTGTCGTCCTTCCAAAACTCTGTCGCCGGCTTGCCATAGTGCTCGTCGATTTCGAAGCCCAGGGCTTCGGCGATGCGCCTTTTCGGGAATGCTTTGAGAAGCGCCGAGTAGAAGGAACCCGTGCCGATAGCGGGATCGAGGAAACGAATCCTTGCGCCCGGCGGTAGAAGGGTAGCCGCGTATCGAAGAATGTCCTCCGCCAACGCAGTCGGCGTGGCAAACTGCCCGAGGCGATTGCGCTCGGCCTGGGTCTTCTGTCCATCGAGGGAGGCCTGCAGAGCGAGGCGCTGGTTTTCGGTTATGTTGAGGTTCCGGATCATAATCAAATTCCGAATTTAGCGAGGTCGTCGATACGGTGTTCCCATACCCAATCGATGCCTTCAGCCGCCTCATAGCCGAGATAGCCGCTATCAAAATAGCCGCAGAGGAATAGATTGAACTGCACCTTCTTGCCGTAGGTGCTGCGAAGCTGGACCATCTTCGCGGCCTCTTCCTTGCGGCGCTTGTTGGTGTTGGTGAAGTCGCCCGCTGACTTCGCCTCAAAGAAAGCCGGGAAGCTACCTTTCTTGGCTGATTTCGGATTGATAACAGCGTCGATTGGGATATTGACGCTCCGTCCGCCGCCTTCCAGCTTCACGGGTACGTTCAGGCGGAAGCTGAACGTGCCGGGCGGCATTGCATCGAACTTCATGCCGTCGCCATTAGGGAGCTGCTTGTAGTTGTGGACTTCGAGCCATGCCTTGATCGCCGCGAGCTGTCGCTTCTCTTGTGCATTACGGATGATGGGATTCGCAACTGCGCCGCAGAGACGGTCGGCGACGATAGTGGCGGCACGATGGATCTCCATCTCGGAGGGCGTCGGCTTCTTCCGAGCGAGCCACACGAAGATGTCAGGGTCGGCCATCTTCTCGATGATGGTAGCGATTTTTGCGAGTTCACCGTCTATGGCGGCCGAGGCCATGCGCAAGGGGAGCTTCTTCTCGATTTCCATGCACTTCACGAGATTGGTGGAAACACCTCCCAGGCCGATCAAGCGGTCGACCGCAATAGGCGGACAGGTCGACATGCGGAGAGTTGGCAGAATCTCTGGATGCTTCCGCAGGGTTGCTGGCTGGATATTAATTAGATTGTTCGTGAAGCGGAGGGCGCTCTCAACGTCACTCGTCGTCTGAATCCGAGTCTCGCGGAATGCCTTGGGAGCGAACTGCATGAACCAGTCGTTATACATATCGACTGATCGTGCTATGTCGGCCTTCCAGCGACCTGGCTTGTCTCGGTTAATCGCCATCTGATTCCTTGATGTTTCTCTGTTCGCTAATACACGGCAGAGCTGCGTCCCAGAAGCGGGGATCCATTCTAATGCTTTTCAGTCGCCCGACCTTGTTATTTTATACAAACTCTATCTTCCAAAGATACTTAGCCCTTCTTCGATAAAGTATATCCGCGAGCGGAGATAGCGTCAAGATTTCCTCGCAAGCAGCAAGCATCTCTATAATTGTGATGGGGATCATATCGAGTCAAGCAATTGCAGATCTGTTTTCAATCGTGTTCTCCAAATGATGAAGGTTGTTAGGGGCGGACGGATCGGCGCGCGGACATGAATGTCCGCGCCTACGAACCGATCCGGAATACCTATGTCTTTCTTAAACATTGACCGGGGAAGAGGCGGGCGAGGAAGCGGCTGAGCAGGAACACCCCCGCCGAGAGCAAAACCACGGTCGCGCCGGAGGGGAGGTCGAAGCGGTAGGAAAGGACGAGGCCGCCGACGATCAGGAGGAGGGAGACGAGCGTGGCGGCAGCCATCATGCCCTTCAGCGTCCGGACGAAGGGGGATACGATCGCGGCGGGGAGGGTGAGGAGGGCGATCACCAGGATGATCCCCACCACCTTCATCAGGACCACCGCCGAGAGGGCGGCGAGGACCAGGACGAAGAGATAGAGGGGATAGGCCGGGACCCCCCGGACGCGGAGGAACTCCTCGTCGAAGCAGAGGGCGAGGATCTCCTTGTAGAAGAGGAGGAGGGCGGCGGCGACTCCGGCGTCGAGGAGGAGAAGCCGGAGAAGGTCTCCCCGGGTGACGGAGAGGATGTTTCCGAAGAGGTAGGTGAGGAGGTCCGGCGCATAGCCCCGCGAGAGGCCGATGAAGACGATCCCCAGGGACATCCCCACCGACCAGAAAATCGCGATCGCGGTGTCCTCCGCCCCTTGCGCCCGCCGGGCGGCGGCGCCGATCCCCAGGGCGGAGAGGACGGCGAAGAGGAGCGCCCCCCCGGAAGGATTGAAGCCGAGGAGGTAGCCGAGCCCGACCCCCCCGAAGCAGGCGTGAGCGATCCCCCCGCAGATCGAGGCGAGCCGGCGGCTCACCACGATCGACCCCATCGTCCCGCAGGCGACCGAGGCGAGCGCCCCCGCCAGGAGGGCGTTCCGGAAGAATTCGTGCTCAAGCATGGTCGTGGACCCCGAAGACCCGGTGGGGGACGCCGTGGGCGATGATGTCCACGGGGCAGCCGTAGACCCGGTCCAGGTTTTTCAGGGCCTCCGCTTTGTCGTCGTGGTAGTAGAGGCGCCGGTTCAGGCAGGCGATCCGGTCCACCGCCTGGGCGACGACCCCGACGTCGTGGGAGATCAGGATGATCGCCATCGTCCGCTTGAGCTCCCGGAGGAGGTCGTAGAAGGTCTCCTCCAGGCCGATGTCCACGCCGGAGAGGGGCTCGTCGAGGACGAGGAGGCGGGGCGCGTCGGCCAGCGCCCGGGCGAGGAGGACCCGCTGCCCCTGTCCGGTCGAAAGCTCGCCGATCCGCCGGCGCTCCAGCCCGGCCAGCCCCACGCGCTCCAGCGCTCCCCGGGCGGCCGCGTCGTCCGCGCCGGCGAACCGGCGGCCGATCCTTTCCCGGGAGAGCCTTCCCATCCGGACCACCTCGAGGACGGTGGCCGGGAAGGAGGGATCGAAGGCGGTGCGCTGGGGGACGTAGCCGACCCGTCCGCCCGCCGCTCCCGGCGGTCTCCCCAGCACCCGGATCGTCCCCCGGTCCGGCCGGAGGAGCCCCGCGATCAGCTTGATCAGCGTGGTCTTCCCCGCCCCGTTGGGGCCGATGATCCCGATGAGGAGATGATCCGGAACGGTCAGGCTTACCTCCTCCAGGACCGTCTCCCGCCCGTAGGCGAAGGAGACGCCCGCGATCTCTACGGCCGGGCTATGCGCGGCATCGCTCATGATGCGCATTGGTTCAGGGCGTTTTTCAACATGCCGGGTAAAATCGCAACCCATTGAATGCAAGGGGCCCTGTAGGCCGGTTCTGTGAACCGGCGGCGAAGGCCCGTCGCGCCCGATCGTAGATCGGGCCTACAACCGGCGGCGAGGGCCCGTCGCGCCCGATCATAGATCGGGCCTACAGCCGGCGTCCAGGCTCGTTCCGCCCGGTCAATTCGCGAGCATGCGGGAGAAGCTTCTTAAATTGTCTATGTAATCGCCCGCCAGGTCGTCCGCGGTCACTACCTCGCCGCCGATCTCGCGAGCGAGAGACCGGGCCGCCTGGTCATTGACCTGGGGAGAGACGAAGACGCGCGTGAGTCCCTTGGCCTTCGCGGTCTCGATCAGAGCGGCCAGGCGGCGGGGGGAAGGCTCCTTCCCCTCCTCCTCGACCGCGATCTGCTCGAGTCCGTAGTCGCGGGCGAAATAACCCCAGGCAGGGTGGACGATCAGGAAGGCCCTCTTCCCGCCCGGCGGGAAGAGGGCCGAGATCTCGCGGTCGAGCGCGTTAAGCCGCTGGCGGTATTTTTCCGCGTTGGCGCGGAACTCGTCGGCGTACTCCGGCGCGCTCTCGCTCAGGCAGTCCCGGATGTTGTCGACGATGGTCCGGGCGAGGCGCGGCGAGAGCCAGACGTGGGGGTCCTTCCCTCCGGGATGAAGCCCTTCCTCCCCCGCGCCTGCTTCCCCGATGAGGGCGATCCCCCGGGAGGAGTCGCAGACGGCGATCCCCTTCCGCTGGGCGATGATCTTGTCCGCCCAGACCAGCTCGAACTCGATCCCGGTTCCGGCCTTGACGTAGAGCTCGGCCTCGGCCGCCCGCCGGAGCGCCGACGGGGTTGGCTCGAAGGCGTGGGGGTTCGCTCCCGGGGGGATGATGACGGAGACGCTGACCCGTTTTCCCCCTACCGCTTCGATAAATCCCTTGTAGGGGAGGATGGTAGTGACGACGGGGATCGTCCCGTTTCCGCTCGTTTCGGCGCGCGCTGGCGGAGCGATCGGGCAGAGAAGGGCGGAGACGATCAGGGGGAGGCAGCGGTTCATTTCGGGTGCGCGGGTTCAAACCGGCCGGTCTATAGTAGCACCCCGCCCCGACCGGTCAAGACCGGGCGCGCGCTGGCCGCTGTCGCCGGTCGGCGCGCGTTCGTAGCCGCGGGCCCTGTGGGTCCGCGGGACAGGCCCTCGGCGCGCGGACATAAATGTCCGCGCCTACGGATTGGATCGCCGGAGCCGGGATGGCAAAGAGCCGCGGGCCCTTTCGGCCCCGCGGCTCTTTCTGCCGATGGTATCTTTATCTATTCACCATTCACTATTCACCATTCACTCCCGTCGGTATATCCCCGGTCGAACCGAGGTACACCCGGGTCAGGTCCTTGACGGCCCAGAGGCCCGTGTCGTCGCGGAAGATCGCGATGTCGTCGGCCCCGTCGCCGTCGTAGTCGTCCGGCCGCGGCCAGTCGAGACAATTACCCAGGTACTCCCGGGTGATCGACCGGACCGACCACATCCCCTCGCAGGGGCGGAAGATCGCCGCCTCTTCGGCGCCGTCTCCATCGTAATCTAGTGCCACCGGCCAGTCGTTCGCCCCCCCGTAGTAGAAGCGGGTGAGCCCGAAGACCGCCCAGAAGCCGCCGCCCGGGCGATAGACCGCCATCAGAGCTGCACTGCCCCCGTCATAGTAGCCGGGGACCGGCCAGTCGCCGTTCAGGCCGAAGGGAACGCTGGTGATGTCCCGGACGTACCAGCGCCCGGTCGCGGGGCGGAAGACGGCCATCTCGTCGGCGAGGTCCCCGTCGTAATCGGCCGGGACCGAGACGTCTCCGGTCTGGCCGAAGGAGACGCGCGTCTGGAAACGGACATACCATTGTCCGGCGGCGGAGGGGCGGAAGACGGAGATGTCGGCCGTCCCGTCGCCGTCGTAGTCCCCCGGGGCGGGCGCGTCGGTGGAGAGGCCGTAGTAGGCCACAGTCAGGTCGCGGACCGACCACATCCCCGTGGCCGGGCGGAAGATGGCGACGTCCGCCGTCCCGTCGCCGTTGTAGTCGGCGGAGGCGACGATCGCCTTCTGGGGGGGCAGCGTCGGCCCGCAGGTCGGCGTGGGCGAGGGCGTCTTGGCTGGTGTCAGTGTCGGCTCAGGCGTGGGCGTGGCTGTCTTGACCGGTGTGAGAGTGGGTTCTGGCGTCGGTGTCGCGGTCTTCTGCGGCGTCAGTGTCGGCTCCGGTGTCGGTGTGGCCGTCTTGACCGGTGTCAGTGTCGGTTCCGGTGTCGGTGTGGCCGTCTTGACCGGTGTCAGTGTCGGCTCCGGTGTGGGCG